>Ga0228662_1000011_pt1 | contig 104740 bp, 95 predicted proteins | sample 76DmetaG_FD_183173 | JGI IMG/M metagenome (GOLD analysis project Ga0228662, IMG submission 183173) | Seawater microbial communities from Monterey Bay, California, United States - 76D | ecosystem: Environmental > Aquatic > Marine > Coastal | place: USA: California | collected 2016-11-10
CGTTCCGCCATAATCTCCTCCAGATCACGATACGAAATATCGTACATAGAAAAACACTGCACAGGATCACGGATTTAGGATGGCGGCTGCCTTTGAAACCAATCATCGCGTTCTGATACTCACCCTCGAATTCAAAACGCGGCATCTATCACCGATTACCAAGCAGGCCCATTTTCTAAAAGTTCGCGACAGAACCAACAAGGAGGCCCCGCGCGATCCAGACCGCGCGTTCCTCGCATTCTTTCGAAGCTTTGCTGAAAACAATCCTTTAGCCAAATAGGCCGCTTTAGAAATTTATTTAGCTAAGGCTGCGCGGGATACATTTGCTCGTTTTTGCGCAACGAACGCCTGATCTGGCAGACCTGTTTGATGATAGGCGTCAGCCAGTAACATGTTCAACGGCACCCCGCCGGGATCGAAGGTACGGCGCATTTCAAGAACCTGTTGGGCCTTGGATGCCTGACCCGACTGCATCAATGCATCGAGGTGGATTTGTTCAAACAGATCACGTTGCGCATGACTGCCACCACATTCGGCCATACGAGGCAATGCCTTGCCCAGAAAGCGAATTGCGTCATCCCAATCGCCTGCCGCATGTGCCGCAATGCCATGTGCTGCCCAAATTGCGACGTCGCGCCAAACCAGGTGGTCAAATTGGCTTTCGTCTTCTGCGCGTTGTTCAATTGCTTCCAGTAAAACCTCGGCCTCCCCGCGATCAGTTCGGCCAAGGGCATAAAGGTATTGAAGGGTCAAAAATGGACTGACCGTGTCAGGGCCCCTTTTTGCAATATGGGACGCAACATCGGCCCAACGGTCACCAACGTTGATCCCCGCAAATTCCATTCGGGCCAAGAGTGAGGCAGCTCCAACTTGATCTTGGCTATAGTCCTTGGCCAATCCCCAAACGTGGGTGTCATAGGCGCTGACAACATCGGCTTCACGACCCGCGCTGATGTAAAACAGCGCCAAATGCCACCAGTTGTGGCTGTGCATGAAAGAGTTGAGGTTGCCCCATGTGTCGGCAACGCTTTCTAAGAAGGCGGCACCTTCAGCGGTTTGCCCACGCGTCAGAAAAATGTGTGCCAATGCATGGTGTGCCCATGGTTCATCGTGGCGCAATTCCATCGCACGTCGCGCCGATGTTTCGGCGTCATCCAACAGGTGGCATTCCTCGTAACCAAAGGCGACCATACCGTGTGCATAAGGAATATCATCAGCCGCCGGCATAACCTTGAGCGCAAGGCGCAGCATGCTGGGAAAATCACCTGCGTTAAAGGTGTGATACTGCCCTAGTTTTAAGGCAACCATGTCACGAGGGTGTTCGATAAGGATTTCTTCGCAGATCGAGACACATGTTGGGACATCGCCATCGACCCATGCGCGTATTGCACGGGTCATCATTTGTTCACGCAAGGTCGAGGTAGCCATTGTGCTTTCTGCTTTGCGCAAAAACGGTAACGCTTTTTCTGGTGCGATAGGTGCCTCAAGTAACATCCACAACATCGCGGTGTAGGTATTGATCAAACAACAATCGGGGGCGTTTGCCGCTGCGCCCATGACATTTGTGGCTTTGGGTTCAAAGGCGATGAAGCCATGGATGAAATCGTTGATACCTTGCATTGCAGCCTCAGAGGCGTTGGTAACTGGCAGGCCATACATATCTTGGGTCATGATGTGTCTTTCGCTGTGTTCAGGTCACGCCAACACGGCAGCAGGTCGTTCGGGGCAGGGGTTGCCTCAAAAACCGCACGGGCAATTGCGCGTGATAGGCATAGGGCCGCTGCATGTCCAATCATCATCAGATCAAAATCAGGGTTTTGCATCTCGATTTCGCCTGTGGACAGTGCAAAAACTGCATCTCCGTCGCCGGGCATGTGGGCAGGGACAATCGCGCGACCAATCCCGTCATGGCTGGCGATCGCAACGCGTTGGCATTGTGCTTTGTCCATAATCATGTCGGTAGCCACAATTGCGATGGTTGTATTGGCACGTTCTATAAATGCGGCCATCTTACGACTGTTAAGGTCACGGCCAAGGCCGCTTGCAGGGTCTGGTCCAACACCACCAAATTCGGCATCAATCTCGAAGGGGGCTGCCCAAAAGTGACGCTCATTCGGGGTTGTCACGTTGCCAATAGGGTTCGTCGCGACCAGTGCGGCAACTGTCGCACCATTGTCCAAAACCAGTGAAGCAGACCCTAAACCGCCCTTTAGCGAACTAGTCAAAGCGCCAGTACCCGCGCCGATTGTGCCAAGGTTGAAATCAGTCGATGCACTTTGATATGCCATGTGGCCTAAATTGCGGTAAGGGTTTGTGTCCCATTCTTTGTCCCCACCGTTGAGCAGATCAAACAGAATTGCCCCGGGTACCAAGGGAATAATGGCATCTAAAACCTTGTATCCCCTCGCGTCGCTGCGCAATCCGTCCACCACGCCTGAACAGGCATCCAGACCAAACGCAGACCCGCCTGACAGAACCAACGCATCCACAGCGGCGACCGATTTATCGGGGGCCAACAGATCGGTTTCCCGCGTTCCCGGCGCACCGCCCATAACATGCACAGATGCAGTGAACGGCGTGTCTGTAGTCACAACGGTACAGCCAGATTTTAGCGCGTCGTCCTGGGCGTTGCCAACACGCAGGCCTTTGATGTCCGTGATCAGGTTCTTTGGGCCGGGCTGCATGGGCGTTCCTATCAGATGTACGGTTTAAGTGCTGCGGTTTCTGGGTCGCCAGAGTTTGGTTCGCCCACTGGTTCAATCAACAGAACTTTGCATTCGTTTTCTGCACCGGGGCGATGGGTTACGCCTTTTGGTACGATGAATAATTCGCCTGCTTTGACGGTATGGCTTTGACCCTCAAGGTCCATTTCCAATTCGCCCTCCAGCACTAAGAAAAAATCGTCAGTTTCAGGGTGAACATGGAACGGAAACTCGCCTTGAAATTTAACAACCATCACATCGTTTCCATTGTAATCGGCGACTATATGCGGATCCCAGTGGCTCGAGAACGGTGCAAGCTTTTCGGCCAAATTAATGGTTTCCATCGGCTATCCCTTCATGTGTTGCAGATCAGGCAGGACAGGTGCTGCCGCGATCAATTCCTGAGTGTAGGGGTGATTTGGGGCCGTGAAAACCTGTTCGGTCTCGCCTTGTTCAACAATCTCGCCGCGCTGCATCACAAGAACCCTATCGGTGATCGTGCGCACGACGCTAAGGTCGTGACTGATGAACAGATAGGTTAGGTTATACTTGGCGCTAAGGTCTGCAAGCAGATCCAATATTTGAGCGCGCACAGAGACATCCAACGCGCTAACCGCTTCGTCAAATACGATCAGGTCCGGTTGGATAATCAGGGCACGCGCAATCGCGATCCGTTGACGTTGGCCACCCGAAAACTGGTGGATATATTTGTTGGCATCAGATGGGTCCAAGCCCACGGCAGTCAGCGTTTGGTTGATCAATCTCTGACGTTCTTCATGGGATGGGGGTGTTTCCAGCAGATGGAATGGTTCAGTGATCAATCGCGCAACTTTGTGGCGGGGATTGAAGCTGCCAAATGGGTCTTGGAACACTACCTGCATCTTACGCCGAACCGCAAGATTGGGTTTGCGGCCTGTAAATACGGGTGCTCCGTCTAAGGTAATGTCACCGTCTCGCACGTCTTCGAGCCCCAAAATAGCCCTGGTTAGGGTCGATTTACCACATCCGCTTTCGCCGACCAAACCCAGACGTTCCCCGCGTTTGATGTCAAAACTAACTTTGTTCAGAGCACGGAAAACCCCCTTTGAGCCAAACACCGCTTTGCGTGGTGTCGTGTAATCACGCACCACGTTTTTGACGCGTAACAAGACATCGGAGGCTGGAAGATCAGGCAAGTTAACTTGATGTCCAGAAGCCGCAAACAGCATCTTGGTATAATCGTGCTGCATGTTCGTGAGCAGTGTTCTGGTTTTGCCCTGTTCTAACACTTCGCCTAGACGCATCACCACGATTTTGTCGGCCATATCAGACACCACGGCAAGGTCGTGGGTGATCATCAGTAGGCCCATATCAAAGTCGTGCGCGAGGTCTTTGAGCAAATCCAAAATCTGCGCTTGCGTGGTGACGTCCAGCGCCGTTGTCGGTTCATCCGCGATCAGCAGTTTGGGGCGCAAGGCGATGGCCATTGCGATGACAACGCGCTGGCGTTGGCCACCCGATAATTCGTGTGGATAGCGCGACAACGGGAATTGTTCTTGGGGCAGGCCGACACGGGTCAGCACATCTGCGGCGCGGGCCATGGCATCGGATTTTCTCATGCTGCCGTGGATCAGGATGGTTTCGGCCACCTGTGCACCGATGGTTTGTACGGGGTTCAGCGCGGTCATTGGTTCTTGGAACACCATGCCGATCTTGTTGCCACGAATGTTGCATAGGTCTGCCTCTGACGTGGTCAGCAGGTTTTGGCCCTCAAGTGTAATCGTGCCTGTGGTTTGGGATCCTTTAGGTAGTAGTCCCATGGTCGCCAAAGCTGTCAGTGATTTCCCTGACCCGCTTTCGCCCGTGACCGCGACGATCTCGCCGGTGTTCACAGACAGGGACACGTCCCGCAGGATAGGCGTTCCGTTGATCGAAAGCGATAGGTTGGTGATGTCCAGCAAACTCATGTTCTGGCCACCCGTGTGCGCGGGTTTAGATAGTCGCGTAAACCGTCACCCATAAGGTTCAGGCCCATCACAGTGATGATGATCGCAAATCCTGGGATCAGAGCCAAGTGTGGCGCGATACTGACCAGCGTTTGCGCGTCCGCCAACATGCGTCCCCAGCTGGGAGTCGGGGGTTGCGCGCCAAGGCCGACATAGCTAAGTGCGGCTTCGGCCAAGATGCCAAGGCTGAATTGAATGGTGGCTTGCACGATCAATAGGTTCAGCACGTTGGGTAGGATATGTTCCACAGAAATGCGGGCCGCGTTTTTGCCAGCGACACGCGCGGCTAGGATAAATTCACGCTCCCAGATTGGCATGGCAGCACCGCGTACTACGCGGGCGAAAACGGGGATGTTGAAGATACCAATGGCGATGATGGCGTTCACCGCACCTGCGCCAAAAATGGCGGTGATCAGGATGGCGATGACCAGTGAGGGGAAGGCGAATATAAGATCATTGGCCCGCATGATCAACTCGTCAATATACGACCCTTTGCGTGCAGCGGCCCATAGACCCAATGGAATGCCTAGCCCCATGCCTATACCAACAGCCACAAATGCCACGGCGATCGAGGTGCGCGCACCGACCATGATCATGCTGAAAATATCACGACCAAAGTGGTCAGTTCCAAACCAGTGGGTCAGGTTTGGGGTTTGAAGTTTCGCGGGGATGTTCATTGCGACGTGGTCGAATGGGGTCCAGATGAAGGACATCAAAGCCGCCAAAATCGCGATGGCTGAAAGGATCAGGCCAATGATAAGATTGCGGTTCATGTGCGTGCCCTTAATCGTGGGTCAACGGCGGCATAGGCCAGATCGACAGCGAAATTCACTACGATCACGGCAAAGACTAAAAGCATCACAACGGATTCAACCACGATCAAATCCCTCGCGCTGATTGCTTGGAACACAAGGCGTCCAAGGCCGGGCAGGTAGAACACTTGTTCAATGATGATCCCACCAGCAAGTAGGAATGAAAACTGTAAGCCTATGATGGTCAACACAGGGATCAGCGCATTACGCAACCCGTGTTTCCACAGGGTTTGCGTAGTGGTTAAACCCTTGGCGCGGGCTGTGCGCATGAAGTCCTCGTTCATCACATCCAGCAAGGCGGATCGCATGACGCGGGCCAGAATGGCGGCTTGGGGCAAGGCGAGTGAAATAGCGGGTAAAGTGAGCGACCACATGACTGCGCCCAGCCCTTTGTCCCAACCGGCAAAGCCACCGCCTGCGAACCAGCGCAGTTTGATGGCAAAGATTAGAACCAACATCATGGCGAACCAAAAGTTTGGGATGGCGACACCAAGCTGGGTGGCGCTCATAACGGCAATGTCGCCCGTTTGGCCGCGACGAGCGGCTGAGTAGATGCCAGCGGGCAGGGCGATAAGGGTGGATAAGGCTAGTGCAAACAGGGCAAGGGGCAGGGAAACCCAAAGGCGATCCGCAACCATTTGTGAGACAGGCGTGCGATAGGTATAAGACATGCCAAAGTCGCCGGTTAGCATGCCTTGGGTCCATGCGAGATAGCGTTCTAATTTTGGTATATCTAGGCCCAGTTCAGCGCGCAAAGTGGCAACCGTATCAGGCTGTGCGTTGATCCCCAGCATAAAGGATGCGGGATCACCTGGTGCGATTTCGATCACGAAAAAGATCAGTAAAGAGGCCACAGCCAAACTGATGCACAGGGAAAGAAAACGCTTAAGGGTGTAACGGATCATGGACAGGGAAACTTATTGGGGCAGGGGCCGCAGATTGGCCCATCGGTTCGGGCCTGAAAGCCCGAACCGTTCTTGTGGAGTTAAAGGCGACGATCAGTCAGCCCAGCTAACAGCCGTTAGGTCGGTTGCTTGGGTTGGTGCGTTGGTCCAAAGACCTTGAACGCCAGCCTTTGCCACTGACAATTGCGCCAGCTGGAACAAGTAACCGTTCACAAAGTCGCTTGAAATCATGCGTTGTGCATCGCCCATCAATGCAGTGCGCGCTTCAGGGTCTGTTGTCGCGTTAAGGTTCGTCATCAACTCTTGGAACGCAGGGTTGTCGTATTGGAAATAGTACTCTGGGTTCGCATAGATGCCGATGTCCATTGGTTCTGTGTGTGACACGATTGTCAGGCCAAAGTCCTTGCCGCGGAACACAGTTTCCAACCACTGCGCCCATTCAACATTCGTGATTTGCACTTTGATCCCAACTTGGGCCAATTGCGCTGCGATGATTTCACCACCACGACGGGCGTATGATGGGGGCGGTAGGTGCAATGTTGTTTCAAATCCATCAGCAAACCCTGCTTCGGCCAGCAGTTTTTTCGCTAACTCAGGATCATATGCGCTGCTGCCAGTCAGGTCGACATATGCCGGATTGTGCGGGGCAAAGTGTGTGCCGATTGGTGTGCCGTATCCAAACATTGCGCCGTCAACGATGGCCTGACGATCAATGGCGTGTGCCAAAGCTTCGCGTACCTTCACGTTGTCGAATGGTGGCATCTTGTTGTTGGTTGATAGGATGGTTTCACCTTCAGTTGAGCCAACCAATACTTGAAAGCGCGGGTCCGCTTCGAACTGTGGAAGATTCTCAGGGGCTGGGAAACCAACAAATGCGTCCACATCTTCAGCCATGACAGATGCAAATGCGGCTGTTGGGTCAGAGATGAATTTGAATGTTACATTTTCTAGGACAGCAGGTGTGCCCCAATATGCATCATTGCGGGTCAGTTCGATTTTATCGCCCTGAACCCAGTTTGCAAATTTGAACGCACCGGTGCCGATCGGCGCTTGTTTGATGCCGTCGATGGATTCAGGTGCCACGATAATTGCGTCGCCCCATGCGAGGTTGAACAGGAAGTTGCCGTTTGGCGCGTCCAAGGTGACAACGACGGTTGCTGCGTCCAATGCGCTGACATCTGTGATGCCGGCAAACAGTGCTTTTTGCGCATTTGTGCTGTCGTCAGCACGGGCGCGGTTCAGCGAGAATTGAACGTCTTCGGCGTCCATGGTGCTACCGTCATGGAACAAAACATTGTCATGCAAGATGAACGTGTAAACCAAACCGTCATCTGAAATGTCCCAGCTTTTGGCCAAGCCCGCAACAACGGACCCATCACCCATAAAGCGGGTCAGACCCTCAAACACGTTGGAATATAGGACCGAGTCAATCGCGCCAGCGGCGGCGCTAGTTGGATCAAGGTGTGGTGGCTCAAGCTGCATGGCCACGGTGATGTCGGTGTTAGCGGCATGAGCTGCGAAACCCGCAACGCTCAGCGCAGAGGCAAGTGCCAATCGTGATACAAAATGTTTCATCGTTTTCTCCCTAGAAGTCTTTTAGTTTTTTCGCGGCAACAGCAGTGTCTCAAGGCTGGCGCCCATAACCTTTGCACTGTCGAGCATATCGTTGATCCCGATGTATTCATCAGGCTTATGCGCCATTTCCAAAATTCCGGGTCCGTAAGCGATACAGTTCTTCAGCTTACCGATCCGGTCAATATGTTTCTGATCGTATGTTCCGGGGCTGGCCACATATTCGGGTGCCTTTCCCATCACGTCTTCAATCGCTTGCGCCACCGTTTCAACAACGGGAGCGGTCTTGTCGGTCATTGAGGGCAGAACCGAATTCAGTTCTGTCAGTTCGTATTCAAAGTCCGGGCGGGCGACCCGCAATCCTTCGAGTAAATCAGTCACTTCACTGCGCACCTGATCCAGCGGTTCTTCGACCAAGAAACGGCGATCGATCACAATGCGGCAGCTGTCTGGCACGCAATGCGCAGGCAAGCCGGTAAAGTCATCGCTTTGCTCTCTTTGGCCACCATGTATCGAATTGATATTCATGGTGGAGGATTTGGCACCCTCTGGAACCACGGGCATATCGGTTCGGCGGGCCGCCATGGCGGGGAACAGTTTGTCTTCAAATTCATGGATTACAGCGCCCATGTGGCGCACGGCGCAGTCACCCAAGAAAGGCATGGAACCGTGCGCGATTTTGCCTTTGGTTTCAATCTCTGCCCACCAACCACCGCGGTGGCCAAGACAAATGCGATCTTTCTGAAGGGGCTCAGGGATGATGACGTGCTGCACCTTTTCAGGTGAGAAATGGCCGTGCTCGGCCAAATAAGCCACGCCACCATAGCCGCCGGATTCTTCATCCGCTGTACCAGAGATTTCGATAGCTCCGCTAAAGTGTGGGTACTCTTCGATGAACGCCTCGGCCGCGATGATCGAAGAAGCCAAGCCCCCCTTCATATCACAGGCACCGCGTCCGTAGATGTTGCCATCCGCGATTTCGCCGCCAAAGGGATCAAACGTCCAGCCCGCGCCAACCTCAACCACATCGGTGTGGCTATTAAAGTGAACGCAATCGCCCAAAGATGTACCATCGCGCCGCGCAATGATGTTCCAACGGGGGTAACGTTCGCTGTCACCTAGGGTGTCGAATGCGCGGATCAGCTGGGTTTCAAACCCAGAGGCCTTTAGGCGTTTGTTTAAGAAATCGCAGATAACGCCGTAGTTTTCGCCAGGAGGATTAAGCGTCGGTATTCGGATCAGATCCTGTGTGAGTTGGACCAAATCGTCGCGTTTGCCATCGATGCGCACCATAAGAGGTGTTGTCATGTGTCACCTGTTTAAATTGCCTGTTGGCAGTATTGCGACGATCGTATACGGTATCAATACCGTATAACCACGGGGTGACGCAATGGATGATTTAACAGAAAAGATGGCGCAGGCATTTAATGCAGCGCCCATTGGTATGGCGGTCTCTCATCACCGTGTCCTTAGCATTTGTAACACATCGTTTGCCGAAATGTTAGGGTATGATCGTCCCGACCTATTAGGCCAATCATTCCGTATCCTTTATCCAAGCCACGCTGAATTTGATCGGGTTCGTGATATTGGCCTGAAAGCGATGGAGGAACACGGTAGCTATAGCGACGAACGGATGATGCGGCGCAAAGACGGTGTGCCGGTTTGGTGCCGTTTCCGTGCACGAACGTTGACGCCAGATGACCCACTTGCGCATCTGGTCATGAGCTTTGCACCGATCCGTGATCAGCTAGACGGTGCACAACTGACCAAACGCGAACGCGAGGTTCTAAGCGGGTTAAGTCGTGGGATGACTAGCAAGGAAATAGGCCGCGAATTAGGACTATCGCCCCGTACCATTGAAGATGTGCGCGCCAGATTGCTACGCAAGTTTGAGGTTAAGAACACGTCCGAATTGCTAAGCCGCATGAGCTATGCACAGCCGCGCAACTGATCAGCGTTCCAGCCTAGAGCGTGAGACACTGCGCTTACCGGTGGCAGGTACAAGACTTGATGCCTTGCCCAATCCAAAAGCAGGCATGCCGGAATAGACGGCTTCATACTGTCCGTCTTTTATCAGATAGGTCTCGTGCCAAATACCAACATCCGCGCGAGCGCCTTTGATCCGTTTGTTGAATGCATTCCATGTAGAAAAGTGCGTGTGATCTTGAGAGCATGCGTATTTTTCAAGATGATCATAGCTGCGCCAATATTGAACCATGACGCCAGTTGTAGCGCTGGAATACCCCAGAAACCCAGTTTCATCAGAGGGTAGGGCAGACAGTTCTTTCAGCATACGCGGCATGGCGAGGGCGGCGGGAAGCCATTTGTGAATCTTCCAAGGCTTATTTATCCGCAGCCCGATCAGGAAGGCGACAAAATCGCCGTCAATATGTGCTGCCACACTTTCGCCGATTATATCCGCCATCTAAAAATTACCTATTACCAAGCGACATCCGTATGGATTTCAAATGTGAGGCCTCGCCTCCCACTTCGTCATGCGCTCTCTGAAATCTCTTTCATTGCAGTTAAAAACGCAGCGACTTCGCCAACTGTATTGTAATGACACATTGAAACGCGCACTGCGGCGGGCAGACCCAGTGGCGTCAGGATATTGCCGGAATAGTGATCTGCTTTGCGAATATGTGTGCGAATGCCGCTTTGGTTCAACTTGTCCACGATGTCCAAGGCAGGGACGGTGTCGAGCGCGAAACAAACCAATCCCTCGCGGGACGGGTTGTCCTGACCACCCACAATTGTGACACCCTCAATCTCGGCCAAGCCTTGCAAATTTCCGGTGCCAAACAGTATGGCATCTGTTAGCGATTTCTCATGTGCCTTGATCGCGACGCCTGCGGCTTCGATCCGTGCGCGTCGATTGGTGGCGTCAGAAACTTCTCCGCCCAACCAATCGAAATAATCGACCACGTCTGAAAATGTTGCATAGGCCCCTGTATCGCGTGTGCCCATTTCCCAATTTTCAACCGGCCCATCAATTAAGGCTTCAAGTGGCAATTTTGACAAACGCTCAGAAGCCCATGCCACTCCATATCCATGGCGCGAAAATACTTTGTAAGGTGAGACAATATAGCCATCGATTCCATAGGCGTCGATATCAATACGACCGTGGCTGGCGTGTTGGATACCATCAACAATAATAAAACAATCTGGCGCAATCGCACGAATTGTGGCTGCGATACTGGCCACATCAATTGCCATGCCTGTCACTGGGGAAGTGTGTAGAATCGTGGCGACCTTAACATCTGAGGTCATTTTCGCGGCGTATGCGTCTGCCGTTACCAATCCAGTTGCATCGTCATGCGCCACGCTTATGTAGGGCATGCCAGCTTGTTGCGCCCAATGCTGCGCAGCAGAGCGCGAGGCAGGGTGCTCAACAGTAGAGCCGATCGCAGCGCCGCCACCCGATCCCATCACAGCGGTGCGGATCAAACGGTAGGTTAGCTCGGTGCCGCTTTCGCCAACAAAGAATTGACCGTTTGACGCGTTAAAGAAGGTGGCCATATCAGACTTAGATTTCTTGATAATCCCAATCAATGCCTCTGCCGCCGCATTCGCGCGGCCTTGGTTATCGGGAATAGCTGCGAATTTTGCGCTGGTTTCAACAACTGAGTTTAGCGTTAAAGCACCACCTGCATTCTCGAAAAAGATGCGTGGCCCCGTGAACGGGCAACTGTCCACATGGGCAAAACGGTTGCGGATCTTTGTCAGAAGAGGCGCAGTTATTGTGGTCATATCATTGTCCTTAGCAACGTTTGTCGCCATATCATTCTATATCAGGTCACAAAGGCAAGCATGATATGTCCCTAACCACATATGATATTAGCGGAATGCACTGCGCATCCTGCGTTGGACGGGTGGAGCGTACACTACAGGCGTTGCCAGATGTGACTTTAGCGCGTGTCAATTTGGCACTGGAAGAGGCGATTGTTGAAGGCCTGCCAGATGCCGCCGCTGAAGCCCGAGTGGCCCAGGCGATTACAGACTCAGGCTATAAGGCCAAGATCAAAGTTGCAGGTGCCGGACGCCAAGAACAAGTGGAACGGCGCCAATCACAGGTGCGGACTTTGGGTTTCCAAACACTGATTGCTGGGCTTTTGACCTTTCCAGTTTTCGTGGTTGAAATGGGCGGGCATATGTATCAGCCGATGCACCACTGGGTTTCCAGCACCGTTGGGCAAACTAACAGTTGGTTTGTACAGTTTCTCTTGATCACTTTGGTCATGATCTGGCCTGGCCGGTCATTCTATACTCTCGGTTTGCCCAACCTGTTTCGCGGCGCACCTGATATGAACGCATTGGTGGCGATCGGAACACTAGCGGCATGGGGGTATTCAGTGGTTTCACTCTTCGCACCCAATTTGTTGCCCATGGGCAACTTGGCCGTCTACTTTGAAGCTGCGGGTGTCATCATCACCTTGATCCTATTGGGTCGCTTCCTTGAGGCCCGCGCAAAAGGCCGTACGGGTGATGCGATTGCGCGCCTTGTTGGGTTGCGCGCAAAAACTGCGATGGTCTTGCGCAATGATCAGTGGATTGAGATCGCAGCGGATCAAATCCAGATCGGTGATGAAATTCAATTGCGCCCTGGCGAAACCGTTCCGGCAGATGCGGTTGTTCTAACAGGTCAAAACTTTATCGACGAAAGCATGGTCACGGGTGAACCGATGCCCGTCGACAAAGGCCCCGGCGCGGAGGTTATTGGTGGAACGGTCAACGGTACGGGCAGCCTGACAATCCAAGCGGCGCGTGTGGGTGAGGCTAGTACATTGGCTCAGATCATTCGGATGGTTGAGGATGCGCAGGGCACTCGTCTTCCGATCCAAGATTTGGTGAACCGCGTGACCATATGGTTTGTGCCAGCAGTTATGGTGTTGGCAACCATCACCCTTATCGCATGGCTTATCTTTGGCCCGACACCTGCGTTGCAATTTGCGTTAATCACTGCAGTTTCTGTTTTGATCGTCGCCTGTCCATGCGCGATGGGTTTGGCGACGCCAACCTCCATCATGGTCGGGGCAGGGCGCTCTGCCGAACTGGGTGTTTTGTTTCGCAAGGGAGACGCCCTTCAACAACTGCAATCGATCAAGACGATCGTGTTTGACAAGACAGGGACGCTCACAAAAGGCACACCAGTGGTCACTGAGTTCGAACACGATGCCGCGTTTGATCGGGCCCACATCCTGACATTGATAGCAGGGCTTGAACAGCGTTCTGAACACCCTGTCGCTAAAGCGATTGTTTTGAGGGCAGTTGAAGAGGGCGTCACGATTCCAAAGGCAGCGGACTTCCAAGCCTTTGTTGGACGTGGGGCAACTGCGAATGTTTTAGATCATGTAATCGAAGTGGGCACTGCGCATTTCATGCTTGAGATGGGGCATGAAGTTGGTGACTTTGGGGCCAAAGCGCAGGGCTGGGCGCTGCAAGGCAAAACCCCTGTCTTTATGACAATTGATCATAGAGTTGCCGCAGTCTTTGCGGTATCCGATGAGATCAAGCCAGAGGCCAAAGCTATCGTTGCCCAATTGCAAAACAAAGGAATTTCCGTTGCGATGGTCAGCGGAGATCGTGACGAAACCGCGCAATACGTGGCCAAGGCATTGGGTATTTCGAATGTGGTGTCAGAGGCGAAGCCAGCGGGTAAGTTGGCGGCACTCGCAACATTGGCTGGTCCGGTTGCCTTTGTTGGTGACGGGATCAATGACGCGCCTGCATTGGCCAAGGCGGATGTCGGTATTGCGATCGGTACAGGTACGGATGTTGCAATTGAGGCGGCAGACGTTGTGATGATGTCGGGTGATTTAAGTGCGGTGGTCAATGCGGTTACCATCAGCCAAATGACGATGCGCAATATCAAGCAAAACCTGTTCTGGGCTTTTGCATATAACGCCCTGCTAATCCCCGTAGCAGCAGGAGTATTTTACCCTGCCTTTGGATTGCTTCTATCACCCGCGCTTGCTGCTGGCGCAATGGCGTTGTCGAGTGTTTTTGTTTTGAGCAATGCGTTAAGGCTGAGGTGGGTACATTAGATTCAACATCCACAACGAGAATATGTCAGTTGCGGCGTTTGTCATATTTGACTAACTTATTGCATGGTTTTCTGCCGAGGATCGAAGGCGTTATACTAATAACTATAAAAGATTCACGCAACCGATCCGTATCATAGCCATGATCCCCAGCAGACCATCGGCGGTTCACAAGTGCTCTTTCCCCAGTAAAGATTACCCATGCAACCCCCTAGTTTAGGAGATTGAATAGAACCGCCCCATTGTTATCACAGCGGCTGAGCCTTAATTCGGGTGCCAATCTTTGCTAATGGGACGAGCGGCTCAGATCATGTCGGTCAGCGTAGAGACGGTGTCGCCGGGCCCGAGGGCGACGCTAACGATGTTGCCGTAGGTGAGGTTGTATCATTGGGGATGATCACTTCGAGAAGTGCGACATCAACGCCTAGCATTTTGTGGCCTGATCGACGATCGGACATGGGTTGTGGCAGCCGTCATGCGACCCCCTGATGAGCAACGGCCAGCGGTTCCTAATTCCATGGCAACAGTTTATCTAGTCGGATTATCTTGTGTTCGTGGGTCAGAATGTCGGCGAGGTAAGCTTGGTGGTTTCAATAATGGTCATGGCACGCGCCAGAGTCTCTGCGCTGGTATTTGTCCTAGAAAATAGCCAATTCTTCTGTCCAATTCCAATCGAGCGCAGGGCGCACTCCCCGGTATTGTTATCGATCGCGACGGGGCCATGTTGCTTGAACAGGTTGAATGCCACTTGGCGGCTCAGCATTATACACGGAACGTAGCGGACGTCAGTATACTGGCCGCATATGTCACGCTCGACATCATAGAGCTTACCTATCTGATCAAGCGCCTCGCAGGCAATCTCGGATTTTGTAGAGGTCCAAAATCATGGAAGCCACACCGTAGGTCTACCCAGCAGGTGGCTTCGCGTAAACGCTGCGGGCCGCCCGGTTCGGGCTCGTAAGGTTTGGCATAACCCCTTGTAGCCGTCCGCTTGCTGAAGTCGCACACGCCAACCTCGACAGCAATGATAACACGGTCTGTGGTAGCAAAGGTTTCATCCGCAGCGCGCTTCAGACTCTTCGCTTAAAAACGCGTCCAAGACGGCGTCCGAAATAAGGTCGCATACCTTGTCAGGATGCCCCTAGAAAACGGATTCCGAAGTGAACGTGTATCTTTTACTGGACATATGGTACTATAATTGTTGTCTGCCCGCCACTTCAGGAAGCCGTTTTGGCGATTATATCCCGTCCATAGCCGTAAGGCAGGGTTCGGTCAAACTTCACTCACGACGATTGGCTGTGCGCGACACCTGAATCGCGACTCTTGCTATGATCAGGGCATTAGTTGAAGACACGGCCGAAGATCACATCATCTGCGCATGCGTGGCAAGATCTTCGATTCGATGGGTTAGTTTCCTGTTTAAGAGCGCGACTTAGTCAGCCAGCAAAGCCTGCTGAACTTCGACTGTCCAACCTAAATAGAAACGGCCCTCGTCCCGAATAACGGGGCGGGCCATTACTTTGGGTTTGGATGAAATTTGTGCATCGGCTTCAGAGTTCTTCAGCCAAGTGTTCAAGGCGCGATAGTCATTCGTGGTGCGATCCACTAAACGGTCACCGAATTCGATCAGCAATTCTTCAAGCTCTGCTTCAGTCAAAGGTTCTGCGCGCACATCCCGAAACGTGATCGTATTGCCAGCGGCTTCCAATGCTTTTTGTGCTTTCTGGCAATCAGAGCAGGTGCTTAGTCCATAAATGATCATTTTGGGGCCCTTTGCTTTTTAACGTCGGTTTATGTCTGCCCGTTCTGGTGATTGATGTACACAGGGGAACGATCGCAGCTCTTGGCATTAAACCACTCTATAATCAACATTATGTAAATAAAGTAACGGTTGTCCACGCGGCGGTGGGCCGATCACTCGACCCCAAGCAGCTGCATGGCGTTGCCTTTGATGATGCCCTCGCGCAGCTCGTCTTTGATTGCGATTTTTTCGAAATCAGCCAACCACCGCTCTGGTGTAATCATTGGCCAATCTGAGCCGAACAACACCTTCTTCTTCAAGATCGAATTGCAGTACTTCACCAGAATGTCTGGGAAGTATTTGGGGGACCAACCTGAAAGGTCAATGTAAACATTCGGCTTATGCTGGGCGACGGCTAGCGCTTCTTCCTGCCAAGGGAATGATGGGTGGGCAAGGATGATTTTCATTTCTGGAAAATCTACGGCAACGTCATCCATGTACATAGGATTTGAGTATTTTAAACGCATCCCATTGCCGCCAGGCATGCCTGAGCCAACACCAGTCTGACCTGTGTGGAATAGTGCGATGCCACCCTCTTCGGCGATTGCTTCGTACAAACCATATGCCATGCGATCGTTTGGATAGAACCCCTGCATGGTTGGGTGAAATTTGAACCCTTTGATGCCATATTCACGGATCAAACGACGTGCTTCGCGTTGGCCCATTTTCCCTTTGTGAGGGTCGATACTGGCGAATGGAATCAACACATCATCGTTTTCAGCGGCCAGCTCGGCGACCTCTTCATTCTTATAACGGCGGTAGCCCGTTTCGCGTTCTGAATCGACAGGGAAGATGACTGCTGCAATGTTCTGATCACGGTAATGCTGTGCTGTTTCTGGGATGGTTGGAGGGTGTTTCCAAGGGGCACGAAAATAGCTGGCCATCGTTGCTTGCAGATCGTCATAGCCGTCATCGGCATGACAGCCGCAGGGTTCTTCTGCGTGGGTGTGAAAATCAATCGCCCGGACTTTGGAAAAATCTACCATCTGTTTTCTTTCTTCAGAGTTTCGCAATGCCGGTGGCATCATTGTTATACAGTCGCGTCACCAAGTCAGCCCGACGGGTCAGGACCATGCGGAAGTTCAGGTTGCCCTTCGCAGTTATTTCCCCGTCCATGAGGGACTGGGGTTCTGCCAATACAATGGCACGGGTGACACGGGTTGAGGAGCCAGCGGTCCCAGCCGCGCGTTCCTTTAGGCGGCGTTCAAGATCGGCACGTAATTTGGGACAAACATAGGCACCCTTGTCGTCATCTAACGTGTAACCAGCTGCTTGAATTGCCTCACGATTTGGGAAAATCATGAGGCCGATTTCATTACGATCCTGCCCTGTTACGACCAGATCGGCGGCAAATGGAGCGAGGGTTGAGAGCAATTCGAGGCGCAAGCCGGCGGCACGTACCCATGTACCTGACTGCAATTTGAAGTCTTCAGACAGTCGTCCATCAAACCTCATTCCACGGTTCGCGTCATTTGCATCAACAAACGACATTGCATCACCAGTAATAAAGTAACCTTCATCGTCAAAGGCCGCTGCCGTCTTTTCTGGGTCTTCGAAATAGCCATCCATAATGTTTGGTCCCTTAGCCCGGACTTCACAGCGCATATGGCTGTCGGGGATCAATTTCAGCGTCACGCCTGTCATAGGCACTCCAATGACGCCGGAACTTTCAGTTGGTTCTTGTTGGATCATTGTTGCCGGTGCTGTTTCAGTCAGGCCCCATGATGAGGTCATAAGGGGTACTTCCCCCTTAACTTCCATCGCAAGGGTTTCGAAACCTTCCCAAACATCTTGTGGAAGAGAAGCACCTGCATAAAACACCATGTCTAGGTTTTCAAAAAACCGTTGGCGCAAGTCTGCATCTTTGCGCAAACCTTCCAGCAACATTGAAAAACCCATTGGCACGTTGAATACAATATTGCCCGTTATCAGCGCGTGGTTTTCGAGGGTACGATCAAACAATCCCTTAACAGGTTTACCATCATCGATGTATAAACTGCCACCATTCGCAAGTATCATATTGAAATTGTGGGACCCGCCAAAAACGTGATTCCACGGCAGCCAATCCACAATGCGCGGCGGGCGGGCGCGTAAAAACGGCAATGAATCTGCCAATTGCGCTTGATTCACGCACATCATTTTTTGCGTGGTCAGCACGCCTTTTGGTAAGGATGTGGAACCACTGGTCATCAAAATTTTAGCAACGCTATCTGGTGTGACAGATGCAAAGGCGGCATCAACATCAACACTGTTGTCACCAGCCAGAAGGCTATCAAATGACGTAACATTACCCGCCTGCCCTGTTCTGGTTGCAACGATTTCCACATCTTTCAAGGCGGGATGGACGATAGCGGCGGCGTATTGTTCGGCATCGATGACATAGGCCATCTTGGGGCGCACTAGCTGTACGGCATGTTGCAATCGCCCATGTGCACCAGTGATCAATGAATACTGTTCCGCCACGGGGACTGTTGGAACGCCAACATATTGCGCGGCCAATGTGAGCAAGCCGTGATCAACCCCGTTACCTGACATAATCAAAATGGGGGTTTCTGGCCCCATTCCACGTGCAAGCAATGACGCAGCAATCGCACGTACCTTTTGTAAGGTCGCTATATAGCTTTCTTCCCGCCAACCGGCCCCGCTGCGTTCAGCAATGAAAACGCGACCACCAGCCTTGTCCGCCCAATTGTGCAACCAGTCGCCGGTGCGATCCGTCACAGGCCCCAAAGTATAATCTGAGGTGAGAAGAATTGTACCATCATCACGGTCGGTGCGTGTTACGGCGTGTTTCAAAAATTCAGTTGTACGTTTCATGTGTGCGCAACTCCCCTGATTTTTTGGATCAATTTCATAGCTTCAATAACTTTTTCACGGGTCTGTGTATCAAGTTGGCGCGTTAGGCGCTCTTCATGTGCGCGCACCGCCACAGTTGCTTTTTCATACAAGCGTCGCCCAGCCAACGTAATGTTCAAAGCATAAGCGCGGCGGTCAGTTTCAAAGCGTTGGCGGCTGATCAGCTCACGGCTTTCCAGCGCATCAACAATCACAACCATATTCGGTCGCTCAACATCCATCGCCGCCGCCAATTGCGACATTCTAATGCGCGGGTTATCAACGATCAAAACTAGTGCCGTGTAGGATAAGAGGCGCAACTCAAACGGTTTCAACGTTGCGTTCAAATCAGACATCATCAGGTTGGTAGCCCGTTTCAGATGGTAACCCGTGAACCCATTGAGCGTCTCAAAGTTTGTCTCGTCGACACTGGGCTGTTCACCCTTTTTGGAGACCGCCTCACCCATTAAATCACCGGAACTTTGGCGCGCGTTTTTCAAGAAAGGCCTTTAGCCCCTCTTCGGCGTCCGGTGTTGTTTGTGACATCGCCGCAACCAAGGATTCTGTGAACAAACCATCGCTTTGGGACATGTCGTTGATCCGTGAAATCGATTGGATCATCATGTAATTTGACAGGGGCGCATTGCGAGAAATCTTGCCCGCCAATTGCTGCGCTAGTCCCAACGCTTCACCTTCACCAACTGAGTAATGAGTGAGGCCCAAGGCCAACCCCTCATCTGCATTATATTTGCGACCAGTCAGCATCATCTCAGTCATGCGGTCAGCGCCAATCAGGCGCCCAACGCGAGCGGTGGCACCACCACCAACAAAGATACCGCGGCGTCCTTCAGGCAGTTGAAAGATAGTTGAAGGTTCTGCAATGCGCACATGAGTGGCCGCTGCTATCTCAAGTCCACCACCAATGACGGCACCCAACATCGCTGAGACAACTGCCAAGCCACCAAACTGTATTTTCTCCATAACGCCATGCCATGCACGGGAGTGATATAGATTTTCTTCGGCTGAACGATGCACGTGTTCAGACAGATCCAGACCTGAACAGTAATGGCCTGCGGTACCTGTTATAATAACAACGCGCACCTCTTTTGGTGGGTTGGAAAAGAAGGTGCCCAAGTCGCCCAAAAGCGCTTCACACATTGCGTTACGTTTGTCGGGCCGGTTCATCGTTAGAGTTGCGATGGTGCCCTCGACAGAAATTTTTAGCATGGGATCTGACATAGCGTTCCCTTAACGCGGTGGTAGGCGTACAGCGCCGTCCAACCTAATTGTGGTGCCATTGAGGAACCTATTATTTACGATCTGTGCGGCCAACAACGCGTATTCCTCGGGCGCACCCAAACGGGCAGGAAACGGAATGTTTGCTGTGATCTTTGATGTTACTTCAGGGGGCAGCCCTTCCATCATTGGGGTCTGGAACAGCCCAGGTGCGATAGCCATGACACGGACACCCGATTGGGCCAGCTCACGCGCGGCTGGCAAACACATTGATGCAATTGCACCTTTGGATGCGGCATAGGCCGCTTGACCCAACTGGCCATCCTCAAAGGCCACCGAAGCCGTGTTGATGATCACACCGCGCTCGCTGTCATCAAGCGGCTCAAGTTCGGCCATACGCCGTGCGGCATGGCTCATTACACTATAAGTTCCAAATAGGTTCACGCGCAGGGTCTTTTCGAAAACGTCAAAGGACAGCTTACCTTCGCGTCCAACAATGCGGGCCGCTAGACCAACGCCTGCGCAATTTACGGCGATCCGTGCAACGTCGCCAAGTTGCTCAGACGCGCTTTCCATAGCTGCATTTACTGCTGTTTCATCCCCAACATCTGCTTGAACAGCAACGCCACCAATTTCTTCAGCAACCGCTTGTGCGCGGGCGATATCAAAATCAAGGATTGCCACTTTGGCGCCCAAGCTGGCGAGATGGCGTGCGGTCGCCGCTCCCAGTCCGCTGCCGCCACCGCTGACCAGTGCCATTTGTCCCGAAATTTCCATGTACCGCACTCCCTAGATAATTAGTTATGATTGATAACCAATATTTATAGATTGTATAGCCTTCTTTTTACCCATCGCTTCGATCGTTTGATTATCAAATCCACACGAACAGTGCCTTCGTTCGATTGCGGGTGGATATTATGCGGACAGCGCCCCTACATAGAACAACACAAATTGAGGTTTTTCATGTCGCCAAAGTATTACGCACCCAAAGGGGGCCACCCAGGCCAAGATCAACTGCTGACCGATCGCGCAGTTTTCACCGATGCCTACGCTGTCATCCCCAAAGGCACTATGCGCGACATTGTCACCAGTTTCTTGCCATTCTGGGAAGACACACGCCTTTGGGTAATTGCCCGCCCCCTAAGCGGTTTTGCCGAAACATTTTCGCAGTATATCATGGAGGTTTCACCCGGAGGAGGGTCTGACCGTCCTGAGTTAGATGAAGGGGCAGAGGGTGTATTGTTTGTTGTCGAGGGAAGTGCCAGCCTAACCGTTGATGGCAAAATGCATACGCTTACCGAAGGTGGCTACGCATTTTTACCCCCCGCCACGGATTGGACGCTGCACAATACGACCGATGAAATGTTGCGTTTCCACTGGATTCGCAAAGCCTACGAGCCAGTTGAGGGCCTGCCCTACCCCGAGGTTATTATCACCAACGAACAGGATGTCGCCCCAAACGTCATGCCAGATACCGAGGGGCGTTGGGCGACGACACGGTTTGTGGAGCCAACCGATCTGCGCCACGACATGCACGTCAACATCGTGACCTTTGAACCGGGTGGTGTGATCCCGTTCCTAGAAACCCATGTGATGGAACACGGGCTTTATGTGCTTGAAGGTAAAGCTGCCTACCGCCTGAACAGTGACTGGGTTGAGGTCGAGGCAGGCGATTACATGTGGTTGCGCGCCTTCTGTCCACAAGCCTGTTATGCGGGTGGTCCCGGACGGTTCCGCTATCTTTTGTACAAAGACGTGAACCGCCACATGAAACTACGCTAGGCCTTAGCCTTCGATCAAAAACGGGGTTTCAAACCAATGCTCTTGCAGGTTTGGCCCCTCCCCGATCCGATCTACAACCGCGAACAGGCCCGGATCGTGTAATGGGGTAAGAACGCCGTGCCATGTGTTTTTCGCATAGTTCACACCCTGTCCTGCGGTCGTAATAAACGCCCTTGGCTGACCCGGCGTACCGTTATCATCAGGGGCAACCACGACCACGAATGGATCCATGCTCATCGGCAAAAACGCTTGGCTTCCGTCAGGGTGGCGTTCCATCATATCCAAGGTGATCGGCAGGCTGCGTGCCTGTGATTTGAACAGGCTGATCCCAGCAGCACCACCATCACATTCGATATTAGCACGATCGTGATAACGGCCACACATGCCGGCGTTGATGATTTTATCAGGGTCACCTGCAACCTCTAAAACATCACCAAAAGGCGCAAATTCAGCACATGTAAGCGGCTCTAACTTGAGTGTAATACTCATGCTTCGAACTTTTCGATCAGGCGCAGCTCTGCAATGCGTTCGACCTGTTTGCATGCCTCAGAAAATTCCGCATCACGGTCATTGTTAATCCGACGCTTAAAGGCGGCCATGATGGTTGCCTTAGTATTGTCCCGCACAGCGATGATGAACGGAAAACCAAATTTGGTGGTATATGCCTCGTTCAACTCGGTAAAGCTGGCGTGTTCTTCAGCAGTCAGTGCATCCAAACCGGCGGCGGCCTGTTCGGCTGTGGACTCTGCCGTCAAACGTTTCGCCGCAGCCAGCTTACCTGCCAAATCAGGGTGCGCAGTCAGAACGCCCAACCGCCGTTCTTCACCGGCAGAACGAAACACACGTGCCAGCGCCTGGTGAACACCTTGGGCATTGTCATGCGTCGGACCCAGTTCCAGATCAAATGCGCCTTCGGCAATCCACGCGCTGTGTTCAAAGATACCACCAAATTCGGATACAAATGTGTCGCGGGTCATTTGAGACGCGGGGGCGTTGGTCATGGCTGGATTTTCCTTTGCCCAATGTTGTGCAATTTCAAGACGCGTGGCGAACCAAACATCCTTATGTAATTTCATATATTCGATAACACGGCGCAACGCAGCTGCGCGTCCCGGGCGGCCCATGATGCGACAATGCAATCCAATTGATAACATCTTTGGTACGCCAGCTTCGCCTTCTTCATAGAGATAATCAAAACTATCCTTAAGGTAGGATTCAAACTGATTACCGTTGGTAAAACCTGCTTGGATGCCAAAGCGCATGTCGTTGCAATCCATAGTGTACGGAACGATCAATTGATCGACACCGCCCTCTTTCGACCAGTACGGTAGATCATCGCCATAGCTGTCCGCTACATACGCGAACTGACCCGTTTCCGCTGTGAGGCGCACGGTATTATTCGAACAACGGCCAGTATACCAACCTTGCGGAGCCTCCCCAACAACTTCGGTATGTAGGCGAATAGCTTCAGCGATTTGGGCGCGTTCTTCTTCTTCGCCCATGTCTTTGTGCTCGACCCACTTAAGTCCGTGGCTGGCAATCTCCCAACCTGAGGATTTCATAGCCGCAACTTGCTGCGGGGCGCGGGCCAATGCGGTTGCCACTCCATAGACAGTTATTGGCAAGTCGCTGAGCATACGGTGGAGGCGCCAGAAACCAGCGCGAGAACCGTATTCGTATAACGACTCCATGTTCCAATGACGCTGACCAAACCACGGCTGCGCGCCTGTGATCTCTGACAAGAACGCTTCAGAGGCGGCATCGCCGTGAAGGATGTTGTTTTCGCCGCCTTCTTCGTAATTCAGCACAATCTGTACTGCGATCTTTGCGCCGTTTGGCCAATTTGCAGCGGGTGGATTGGCACCATGGCCACTCATGTCACGGGGATAGCGGTTCACTCAATTCATCCTTTCAGGGTTTGGGGTACCCATATTCCAATATAATCGTCCTGTTTTTCAATAAAAACAATAAGCAGTCTTTTGACTGGGTTGTTGCGCCATAGGTTTCCATGCGGTGCGCGGTCTGTCTATATACTAGATGAAAATGAGGAGTTGCACCAATGACCGGATATTTGACGACGCATGTTTTGGACACGGCACGTGGCTGCCCTGCACAAGGTCTAAAAATCGAACTTTTCACAATCGATGGTGAGACGCGTACTCACCTCAAAACCTTAGTAACAAACGATGACGGTCGCACCGGCGAACAAATTCTACCTGCTGAGGAATTCGAAATCGGAACATACGAATTGGTGTTTCACGCGGGCAGCTATCTTAACGCGATCGGCACACCACCCGAAGAACCACGCTTTCTAGATGTCGTTCCCATTCGATTTGGTATGTCTGAAGCTGCACATTATCACGTACCTTTGTTGCTCTCGCCGTTTGGGTATTCAACTTACCGCGGCAGTTAAACATCCTTAGTGGAACCACGCACTGCTTTTGAAATACGTTCAATCACAAAGTCCATAAACAATCTAGTTTTAGGATCTTGCCGTTTGCGATGTGTAAACAGACAGGCCATTTGAATAGGTGTTGGCGGAGTTTGGCTGGCAACTGGGATAAGACGCCCAGCATTCAAATGATCCGCTACCTCAAAGATTGGCTTCATCACAATGCCATTTCCACCCAAGGCCCACTCCGTCAGCACATCCCCATCATCTGATTCATAACTGCCAGTAACACGAAACTTTTTTGCACCCTCCTCGGTTTGAAGGCGCCATTCAAATTCTGTGGCACCCGGAAACCGCAAATTCAAACATTCATGTTTATCAGCGACCAATTCCGTTCCCGACGCTGGATTACCGCGTGATGCGATGTATTCTGGGGATGCGCATAAAACGCGTTCGACATCAGCAATTTTGCGAATACGAAGGTTGCTATCCTCTGGTTGTCCAAGGAAGAAGGCAAGATCCAGCCCTTCAGTTGTCAAATCAACTTTACGATCCGTAAGGCGAAGGCGAATTTTCACCTCAGGATATTCAGCGATAAATGCAGGTACTTGCGGTGCGATCAGGCGGCGCCCCACGCCAAAGGGGGCTGCAACATAAAGCGACCCTTTAGGATTATCGGTGATGTTGACCACCTGCGCCTCTGCACTACCTACGGATTCTAAAATTTCACAGGCACCACTGTAAAACGCCTTGCCCTGCTCTGTCGGTGTTAAACTGCGTGTTGTGCGTTGGAACAAGCGAACGCTAAGATGCTCTTCAAGCTGCGATATGCGCGATGACGTGACAGCGGGCGAAATGCGTAAATCGCGGCCGGCCGCAGACATGCTTCCAAGCTCGTAAACCCTTACAAAGGTGCGTATGTTATTCAAATAAGACATTGACTTGCTTTTCTTGATACTGCTTTTCATTTTGGACAATATCGGAACAATGGATCCTCGGCTAGTGTGCCCAAGAATTTGAATTTGAAGGAGAGCGATCATGTATGATCTGGCAATTTTGTGGGACTGGATCGCCTTTGTCGTGCGCTGGCTGCATGTCATCACAGCGATGGCTTGGATTGGTGCATCGTTCTTCTTTATCGCGCTTGATTTAGGACTGAAAAAGGTCCCTGAAATGCCTGATGGCGTTAGTGGCGAAGAATGGCAGGTTCATGGTGGTGGGTTTTACCATATCCAGAAATACATGGTCGCCCCAAACAATATGCCACAGCATTTGATCTGGCATAAATGGCAAAGCTATTTCACATGGTTGTCAGGCGCTGCTTTGTTGATGATCGTCTATTGGGCGGGTGGTGAGCTGTTCTTGCTGGATCCGACCAAAGCTGATTTGACCCTATTTCAGGGCATTATAATCTCTGCCGGTTCATTGACCATTGGCTGGATTTGCTATGACTTCATGTGCAAATCCAAACTAGGCGAACGTCCAACGCTTCTAATGCTTTTGCTCTTTGTGATCCTTATCGCGATGTCTTGGGGATACAACGAAATCTTCACGGGCCGTGCAGCATTGCTGCACTTGGGTGCATTTACTGCCACCATTATGACGGCCAATGTCTTTTTTATCATTATGCCGAACCAGCGGATTGTGGTGAAAGATTTACAAGAAGGGCGCACGCCTGACGCCAAATACGGCAAGATCGCAAAGCTACGTTCAACCCATAACAACTATCTCACATTGCCTGTCATCTTCCTGATGCTTAGCAATCACTATCCGCTGTCTTTTGGAACTGAATACAGCTGGGTTATCGCAAGCCTCGTGTTCCTAACGGGTGTAACAATCCGCCACTACTTCAACACCATGCACGCGACCGGCAAAGGCCCGCATTGGACATGGGGCGTCACGATCATGTTGATGTTGATCATTGCGTGGCTTTCAACCGTTGGCCCGACTGAAACCGCAGAAGAGGCAAAGTTGCGCCCACTCACCGCTGTGGAACAACAATACGCGTCCGCGGATGGGTTTGAGGCGGCATACGATACCGTCCTTGGCAACTGCTCCATGTGCCACGCCCGCGAACCGTTTTGGAACAACATGCAATGGGCACCCAAAGGCGTCTATCTTGAGACCCAGGCAGACGTGGCGCGTTATGCTGACCAAATCTATTTGCACGCGGGCCTAAGCCGCGCAATGCCACCACCAAACGCAATTCAAATGTCTGATGAAGCACGCGCCACAATCGTGGCATGGATACGCGAAGTTCGCACAGGAAGCTGACCCAAGCCGCAAGCGCGACTCAGGTCCACTTATTTAGCCCACGACGTTGAAGTCAGGCCCATACGGATAACCCGTAATGTTGTCGTTTCCGTCCTCGGTGATCACCAAGATATCATGCTCACGATACCCCCCTGCCCCCGGTTGCCCATCGGCAATCGTCAACATCGGCTCCATGGAAATGACCATGCCGGCCTCTAGAACCGTGTCTACATCTTCACGAAGCTCCAACCCTGCTTCACGTCCATAGTAGTGGGACAAAACACCAAACGAGTGACCGTAACCAAAGGTGCGATACTGCAATAGATCGCGTTCTGCGAAGAACGTGTTGATTTTATCCGTCACCTCGGCACAACTCACACCCGGTTTCAGCAGGCTCATCCCATACTCATGGGCCGCGACATTTGCTTCCCAAATCTTGAGCGACGCAGGATCGACTTCTTGCACGAACAACGTCCGTTCAAGGGCTGTATAATAGCCTGAAATCATCGGGAATGTGTTCAAGCTTAGGATGTCCCCACGCTCCAATGCGCGACTTGTGACCGGATTGTGGGCACCGTCTGTGTTGATCCCTGATTGGAACCAAACCCACGTGTCGCGGTATTCTGCGTCGGGGAACCGCTTGGCAATTTCCAGCTCCATTGCATCACGTCCAGCCATTGCAACATCAATCTCGCGCACGCCCGCTTTGATCGCATCACGGATTGCATATCCGCCAACATCAGCCGTTTGTGCACCTGCACGGATCAGTTCAATCTCGGCCGTGGATTTATGCATACGGTGCAGCATCGTTGTGGGGGCAATATCGATCTTTGTTTTCGGGGCAAGGAAATCGTCCATCAGGCCAATTTGATAGATCGTAAGATGATCAGCTTCATACCCAATCGTTTTGCCGGAACCGGTTACGGATAGAACCGCGCGCCAGTAGTTGTTGCGCTCCCAATCAGTGAACGTAATGTTATCACCGTGACTTCGCCGCCAAGGTTGCGCGGCATCAATGCCTGCACTGAATGTTACATTGTCTGTGGCTGTTACGACCAACCCATAAGGGCGGCCAAAGGCACAGTACAAAAACCCAGAATAATAAGCGACATTGTGCATCGAGGTTAGCACACAAGCATCAATACCCTTTTCAGCCATGCTCGCGCGCAATTTGGCCAAACGGGCCTCATACTCATCAGCAGTGAATGGGAGGGCCTTTTTTCCTTGGTGGAAACGGTAGTGTTGTGGACGTTCCATCAACATAACTCCTTCTTTACGGCTTGGCGCTGCAGACGAAGAAGGGCGTGAACCATCCCTCACCGCGGCAACGGCAAAGCAAAGTCCCGGCGTTCAGGATGGTGAAACGGGAATACGCAAAACTGCGAGCGACGCCATCGCTAACCCGTTGCGTCTAATTGGCGTAAAACAACATCAGTTGGCAAGAAAAATCTCACCAACTGATGTGTAGGAATTAGGCGTCTTGATCGACGGTTTGTAGCTGTTGACCAAGACCATCAATAGTCAAGGACATCACATCCCCCTTCTTGAGGAAAATTGGCTCAGGCTTCATTCCCATCGCCACACCCGGAGGGGTGCCCGTTGTAATCACGTCACCTGGATGCAGGGTCATCAAGGAGGACAAATGCTCGATAATTTCAGCAACGGAAAAGATCATCGTACTGGTGTTACCCGTCTGCATCCGCTTGCCGTTCACGTCGAGAGACATATTTAGATTTTGAGGATCAGCTATCTCGTCACGCGTCACAAGCCATGGACCCGTTGGCCCAAATGTGTCGCAAGATTTCCCTTTCGTCCACTGCCCTGTCAATTTCGTTTGGAAGTGCCGTTCAGACACATCGTTAACGACACAATACCCCGCAACATAGTCTAACGCATCCGCTTTAGAGACGTATTTTGCCGTCTTGCCAATAATAACACCCAGCTCAACTTCCCAATCGGTGTGGGTTGATCCACGCGGCATAACCACGTCGTCATAGGCCCCAACAATGGCAGAGTTCGCTTTGAAAAAGAGAATAGGATGTTCTGGAATGGCGGCACCGGTTTCAGCCGCATGATCAGAATAATTCAGCCCGATGCATAGAAATTTACCAATATTTCCTACGCAGGCACCAATGCGCGGCGACCCATCAACGATAGGCAAAGCGCTGTGATCAATCGCACGCAACGCAGTGATACTATCATCGCCCAACATGTCACCATTGATATCAGCCACATGATCCGACAGATCGCGCAACAAGCCTGCATTATCAATCAATCCCGGTTTTTCTGCGCCGATCGCGCCGTAACGTACAAGTCTCATCTGGGTGCCATCCTTTGATCACAGCAATTTCTAGCTAGTTTACAGATCAAATTCAAACGCACCAGTGGCGATCACTGCAATATCGCCATTCCCTGTGCTGCATAGTTCTGCCAAGTTGGTCAAAATCGAGTTAAAGGATCACTCATGAGCTACGTCATTCCCCCTGCACCACAAGCCAGCCTAACTGTTGCAAATTCATCTGATCGTTTCCCAGTGCGCCGCATTTTTTGTGTGGGCCGCAACTATGAAGAACACGTGGTGGAAATGGGAAATGACACCCGTGAAGCGCCGTTCTTTTTCACAAAACCTGCAGATGCCGTGATGGATAGCCCCTGCACCATGCCCTATCCGACGCTTACCAATAATCTTCACCACGAAATCGAACTGGTGATTGCTATCGGCAAAGGCGGTTCGGACATTGCGCCCGATGAGGTGCAGAACCACATTTGGGGCGCTGGTGTGGGCATCGACATGACACGCCGCGACGTTCAGCAACAAGCCAAAGACAAACGCCGCCCTTGGGATATGTCCAAGGGGTTCGATCATTCCGCACCCATCTCTGCATTAGTTCCTCTGGCGGATGTACCCAGCTTAACAGAAGGTCGCATCTGGCTGTCTGTGAATGGTGAACCCCGTCAAACGGGGGATATCAGTGATATGATCTGGACCGTGGATGAGCACATCGCAGCCCTATCACAAGCGGTCCGGCTTGAGGCTGGCGATATCATAATGACAGGCACACCCGCAGGTGTAGGCGCTGTTGTGCGTGGTGACGTGATGACCGGTGGCGTTGATGGTATTGGTGAAATTAAGGTAACGGTTGCTTAAACCTTCATCGTTGCGTTCACGCAGCGTTTCCAGCGTGCGTACAAATTAGACCGTACATCCTCAGACAATCCAGGCATAAACTGCTTTTCGCAGGCCCATAGCTCTGCGAAGCCTTTGGCGTCAGGGTAAACGCCTGCACGCATTCCTGCCAACCATGCTGCACCCAGCGCTGTTGTTTCGACCCCTGCTGGTCGATCAACAGGCGCGCCTAGCATATCCGACAGAAACTGCATCGCCCAATCATTTGCGCTAAGGCCCCCATCCACACGAAGGGTCGATTGATCTGCATTGGGCCAGTCGGCCAACATCGCCTCGGACAAATCACGTGTTTGAAAACCAATGCTTTCCAGCGCTGCACGCGCGAAGTCAGCGGGGCCACTGTCGCGCGTCAAACCATAAACGGCACCACGACATTCAGCGTTCCAATAGGGCGCGCCAAGGCCGGTAAACGCTGGCACGATAGTTACGTCTCCACTGCCCTGCTCGGCCAGTTCTTGGGTCTCGCGCGCATGTTCAATCATCTGCGCTCCGTCACGCAGCCATTGAACCACCGCACCTGCAATAAAAATCGACCCCTCAAGCGCATAGGTCGACACGCCGTCCAATTGATAAGCGATGGTGGTCAGCATCTTATTCTTAGATGGCACCGCATCCGCGCCCGTGTTCAGCAGGGCAAAGCAGCCCGTGCCGTAGGTCGACTTCATCATACCCGGCTCAAAGCATGCTTGCCCGATGGTGGCAGCCTGCTGATCGCCAGCAACGCCCAAGATTGGCACCGCAGCGCCCAGATGGGCCGCGTCCGCGATCCCAAAGTCCGCCGCGCAGTCCAACACCTTCGGAAGCATCGCAGAGGGCACATCAAGGATCGCACACATGTCTGCGCTCCATTGCCCTGCGTGGATGTCATACATCATTGTACGGGCCGCGTTTGTGGCGTCTGTGACATGTGAGGCCCCATTGGTAAGCCGCCAGATCAGGAAGCTGTCCATGGTGCCAAACAGCAACTTGCCTTCAGCGGCGCGTTCCCGCGATCCCTCGTGTTGGTCCAGCAGCCATTTTACCTTGGTTCCGCTGAAGTACGGGTCGGGAAAAAGGCCGGTGATCTTGGCGATGGTGTCGCCGTGACCCTGCGCCTTTAGCTCGTCACAAAACGGGGCCGTACGGCGGTCTTGCCAGACGATAGCCTTGTGCAGCGCCCTACCCGTCTCGGCGTCCCAGATCACGGTTGTTTCGCGTTGGTTGGTGATCCCGATCGCGGCCAAGTCACTTGCGGTGATCTGTGCCTTTTCCAATGCGGCGCGACAGGTCTTAAGGACGGATTCCCAAATCTCTTCAACGTCATGTTCAACCCAACCAGAGGCCGGAAAGAACTGTTCAAATTCTTGTTGATCCGAGGCGACAGGCTGCATGTCAGCATCAAAAACAATCGCGCGCGAAGAGGTGGTGCCTTGATCAATTGCCAAAACATAGGTCATAGTAGCTGTCCTTCTTTTGCCATCCATGTATCGATGGCTTTGATCTGTTTTGCGGTTAGGCGCAGACCTAGCTTTGTACGGCGCCAAACAGCATCCTCAGCCGTTTGCGCGTACTCGCGCGTCATCATCCATGTTAATTCAGCCGCAGTTAAGGTAGCCCCAAAACCCTTACCCAAGTCCTTGGCCACCGCTGCATCGCCAAGCCATTCACGTGCCTCAGTGCCATAGGCTCGAACCAAACGGCTTGCCCATTTTTGATCCAAAAACGCATAATCTATGAGTAAACCGTGAATCAAATCCTGAACACCATCCACTGGAAAATCCCCACCGGGCAATGGAACTTCGGCCGTCCAATCCTCACCCAGCTCAAGCTTTCCCAACGCCTTCTGCGCCAGCTTTCGATAGGTCGTGATTTTACCACCAAAGATGCTGAGCAATGGCGCGCCATTGGTATCCAGATCTAATACATAGTCACGGGTTGCAGCCGTTGCAGATGCAGCACCGTCATCATAAAGCGGACGCACGCCAGAGTAGGTCCAAACCACATCATCAGGCGTCACAGGTTTTTTGAAATACTCGGAAGCAAAGTTACACAAATAATCACGTTCAACATCTGAGATTGCAGGCTTCGTATCGGGGTCATGATGCTCTGCGTCTGTGGTGCCGATCAGCGTGTAATCCTGCTCATAGGGAATGGCGAAAGTGATCCGCCCATCGGTGCCTTGGAAAAAGTAGCATTTGTCATGGCCGTACAAGCGTTTGGTCACAATATGACTGCCACGCACCAACCGAATGCCCGCACTACTGTTTTGGCGCAAGACGCCTGAAAGAATATCAACAACCCATGGACCGCCAGCGTTGACCAGATTGCGGGCGGTGAAATCCCCCTGCTCTGTTTCGATATGCCAAAGGTCGCCTTTGCGTTGTGCAGATGTTACCCGACAACGAGGCAATATCTGCGCGCCACGCGCTTCCGCATCGCGCGCGTTCAGCATGACAAGGCGTGAATCTTCGACCCAGCAATCAGAATATTCATAGGCCATTTCGAAGCGGTCTTGCAGTGGTGCACCTTCAGCGCCAACACGAAGATCTAGGGTTTCGGTTGCTGGCAAAATATCACGCCCGCCCAAATGGTCGTACATGAAAAGACCCAAACGTATCAGCCATGCGGGACGCCGCCCTTTCATCCATGGCATAACCCAGGTCAACAAACGTGAGGTCGGCGTTTCACTGTCGAACCGCATGTCTTCACTATAGGGCAGTACAAAACGCATCGGCCAAGAAATATGCGGCATCGCTTTTAGCAACACTTCGCGTTCTTTAAGCGCAGATTTAACCAACCCAAATTCAAAGAATTCTAGATACCGCAAACCACCGTGAAACAACTTGGTTGAAGCAGAAGACGTTGCACCACCCAAGTCGCCCATTTCGGCCAATGCAACACTTAGACCGCGGCCCGCTGCATCACGTGCGATCCCGCAACCATTGATGCCGCCACCGATGATAAATACGTCTAAGGGCTGCTTTTCCATACGATCCACTATCTTTTCAAAGTAAGCGCAATCAACCAGTGGTCGCGCTAATTTGCAAGGGTAACACGGGTAAACCGTAGGTCACTTTGATCCGAAGCCTGTACCGAATATTGTTTCGGCAAAATCGGCCATGTAAATACGCAGCCAAGGCGTAAATACATCTGGCGTATCAGCGATGCGTTTTTGCAAATCCGCGTACTCCACCCATTCGAAATCCATAACTTCGTCAGGATTTGGTGCAATCCGCAGATTGCTATCTGCTTGAGCAATGAACACAGCCACAACTTCATGTTCAGTTAAGCCGCCGCCAACGTCAGCGCGGTACTCAAGAGTTTCGCGAAAATCGAGGTCTGTAATTTTAACACCCAATTCCTCACCTAACCGACGAATGGCACACTCGTCCGATGGCTCTTCCCACGCTGGATGTGTGCAGCAGGCATTCGCCCACAATCCGGGTGTGTGATACTTTTCCAAGGCTCGACGTTGCAACAGAACTTCAGTGCCACGTAAAATGAAGACTGAAATGGCCTTGTGGCGCAGTCCACGTTGATGGACCTCCAACTTTTCAACGGGGGTCAACATACCGTCGACCCAAGCTGGAATCATAATTCTCATCTTCAATGCCCTGTTTGCCAATTGGCTTAAATCAATAGCGTTCACCGCGACAAATAGCAGCCAAAGTGACGGCAAGCAAACTGATCCGCGACCTTTAATCGCAACTTTGTGAATGTTCGTTATAGCCAAGTTGAGCTATACTTAGAGAAATCATATTGGAGTCGAAAGCATGATCCGTACACTTGTAGCAATTGCCGCTTTGAGCCTCAGTGCTCCTGCCTTCGCTGATGGTCATTCAGCAGGTGATGCAGAAGCCGGCGCAAAACTATTCAAGAAATGCAAATCCTGTCACATGATCGCATCTGATGACGGTGAAGTCTTGGCGAAGGGCGGGAAATCAGGTCCAAACCTTTACGGAATGATTGGCCGTACAGCCGGATCAGTAGATGGTTTCAAGTACTCCAAAGACCTCGTCGCTGCAGGCGAAGCTGGGCTTATTTGGGATGAAATTCTTTTGGCTGAGTGGGTCAAAGACCCGAAGGCGTTCTTGCGCGATACCTTGGATGACCCAAAAGCAAAATCCAAAATGTCCTTCAAATTAAAAAAAGGCGGGGAAGATTTTGCTGCATACTTGGCAGATGTTAGCCAATAATTCTAACCTAAACGTCACTGATTGAACCAACAATAACCTCACCCTAAACGTCGTATTGGGTGAGGTTTTTATCTTGTCACCCGCCGCAAGTTATCAGTTGCCAACATAACAATCACAGCAGTAGGATTCGCTGCATGGCAGATACCCTTACCCCACCGGATATCGCCTTCTTATTAAAAACGGCATCCGCGTGAAAGTCGACCCCACCGCTTCGACTAAAGTTCCAGTATCGCCCTTTGGTTTTGAGGCCTTCACAAATCCCTCTCGATCCGGATTTATGCCGCTTGGATCCTACAGCTACTTACATTCATTCGTGCGCGAAATCAGTAAAATCGGACGCTACTGCTCAATCGGTGCTAACCTGAAAGTTGTTCAAAATACGCACCTTATGGATCGCGTATTTAGCAGTCCGGTATTTTACAGTCCTCGAAAATTGCGCGAGTGGAGCACGAGTTCTTACACGTCCGAGCATCTCGTAGACTTTGAACTCGGAGTTGCCCCCGTTACGGTTGGTCATGACTTATGGACTGGTGATGATGTGCGATTGCGCAGTGGAATTCATATTGGGACTGGGGCAGTCATCACCGCGGGATCTATCGTCACAGGTAATGTCGAACCGTATGCGATATTTGCGGGAATTCCAGCCAAATTGGTCCGCCAACGTTTTGATAAGCCGCTGATAAAGAGATTGTTAGCAACGGGGTGGTAGCAATATACGCACAAGGGCCTGATAACATTGCATCCAGAAGACCCAAAAGTCTTTACGGCTTCATTTATAAAATCCAAAAAAGGCATAGAACCAACAGAAGAAGATAGGCTGCGGTTACGGCAGTACTTGCGCAACAAATAGCGCAATCTGGACTGAGGTCTCACCTTAGCAACTTAATCATATTGAGCGCTTCTATCGCCACGATATTAAAAAGTTGCCCGTGGGGGTTTTTTGGCAAATTCTGACAGACGACGGATTCATGGGTTTGGCTAGACACAGTTATCCAGCGAGAGCCGCAAATTGCTGCAATGCGGATCGGCTCGTCATCTTGAATTGTCGTTTATAGGTCATGTGCGTGACTTCGATGCCTTCCAGTGTTGCCGATGCTGAGTTGAAGGACTTCAATCCTTTCATTTTCTTGGCCAGATTTTTGATGAACCTGTGGTCCTGTTCAAGGATCTTGTTCAAATATTTGACCTGCAATACTTCGTTCTCCCAAAACCAGCCGTTCATTTGCAAAAGGCAATTCACGGTCTGCAGCCCAGCGAGATTTGCCCCACTTTTGTCGATTACCACCCTGTCGGGGAAGCCATTGTTCCCGATTGCACGGGCAAAGAATGCGGTTGCCGCCGCCTCATCCCAGCGTACCGACAGCATAAAATCAAAGGTTTTCCGAATTTGTCGATGGCTCAATAGTAGTAGCTCCACTTGCCTTTCACATTGAAGTAAGTTTCGTCCATGAGCCAGGATGCAGCAGTCTTCCGCTTTCATTTTTGCGCTTCCTTAGTAATCAAAGGTGGGAACTTTATCACTCAATGGTTCAGCGTTGCATGTTCAACTTCGAACCCACGTTCCGCCATAATCTCCTCCAGATCACGATACGAAATATCGTACATAGAAAAACACTGCACAGGATCACGGATTTAGGATGGCGGCTGCCTTTGAAACCAATCATCGCGTTCTGATACTCACCAGAGGTGGGCCTAGTTATTCGACCAGTTTGCAGCCTTGTTAAGATAGATCAGGGTTTCAGTTAGGCTGCCAATTTCATTGGTGCTTTTTTGCTTTCGTATGTTTCATCGGGGTCAATATGTCGTGGATTGAATGTCGGCGTTCAGAGTTGTAATCGGTCAGTCATTTGCCGATCCCAGCTAGCATCTTTAAGCCTGTCTCGAAGCCATTTAAATAAACGCATTCATCTTTTAACGACCGCCACAGTCGTTTGATCATCCGATTATCGCGCCATGCGCCCTTGCCGTCCATACTTACCTTGATCTTTGCCACTGTCAGCACGTCGATCCACGCGCCACTGGTAAATTAGCTGCCCTGATCGGTATTGAAGCTTCCTAGCTTGCCGTGTTTGGTGAGGGGTTCTTTCAAAGCCTCCACGCATAAGTCGGCATCCATGCTGTCTGATAGACGCCAGGCCAACACCTTACGGCTGTACCAATCCAAAATCGCCACGAGATAAAAAAGCCACGTCGCTTAAGGATATAGTTGATACCTACGCTCCAAACTTGGTTCGGGCGGCCGATGACCGCATCCCTCAGCAGATAAGGCCATATCTTATGCTGCGGGTGCTTCTTGCTGGTGCTGGGTTCCTGGTAGATTGGCACCAACCGCATGAGACGCATCAAACGACGCACACGATGCCGACTGCATTTATAGTCATTACATTTCATATACCGGGCCATCTGACGCGATCCTTACCAAGACGTCGCCAAGAACTGTTTGTCGGTTATTTTCATAAATCTCAGGTTCTCGGCACTCTCACCCTTTGGCTAGTGGTACAGATTTGACCGCGACAACGTCAGCAACGCACGTTGCCGACGCAGGCTCAGCTTATGATCTTCGCTCACCATTTTTTGCCTCGTGTTCCGAGCAATTGTTGCGAGGCATCGACCAAAAATCCCATTCCACAACAAGCTAGTCGGTCTCGGAATGCAGCTGGTCGACGTCAGCGGAACTAACCCGTTCGGGCGCTGAACTTTTGCGGTTAAAGGCAGTCGCCATGTTCTCTATCGCTGTACGGCTCCATGTACCGATCTGGGTCAGATCGATGCCGCGCTTCTTCGATAACTCCGCCATTGACATTTCTTCGAAGTTCTTTCCAAGCGCAACCTTGGCCTTAAAATCGGGCAAGTGGTTCTTTTGTTTTGTCATTTTGGGTCATCTGTTTCACAAGTCGATCCACCTTAACAACTGGTCCGAAACCCTGCGACCACCTCTACGGGCCTCGGTTAGGCCAAGCGCTTCGCGCAGCAGGGTCGAGGCAGACATGCCAGCAGCCTCGGCCTTGGCGCGCGACTCGGCCTTCTCTGCCGCTGTGCGCCAAAACTGGTCAGCGGCTCTTTGGTGCAAGTTTTTCCCGCGCAGGGGGGGGCGAAGGGGGGCATGCCGCCCCTCGCAAGGCCTCGGGTCAGCAGCGCCAGCGTATGACATGGGTCGCCTTTCTGTTTGCTCCGCCGTGGGATCGGTTGCGGGCATGATTTGAGGCCTGCAGCTTGGACTTGGCCTGTGTCACCAGCTTAGAGGCGCGCAAAGCCGTAACTTGGATCCCCGTGACGTGTTTGCACATTGGGTTGCGATCAATGATCCAGCAGGCCAACCGCGCATGGTAATCGGCCTCCAACGCTGCCGCCTTATCTCGGTCTTCCTCTTGCTTCTCAACGTAAGCCTGCCTGCGCTGTCGGTTGCGTAGGCTTGAACGGCCAGCCGCAAGTCCTTCGGCCTGATCCCTTCCTTGTTGGCCTCTTCGATCTGGTCCAAGCAGGCCACTTTGCCGCGGAATCGGTCGGGCGGATAGGCAGTCAAAATCTTGTCAGCCTTCCTCACCTGGAGCTCGCGCGAAGGAGGCTCATTCTTAGGTTCAATGGTAAGGTTCCTTTCTCGTTTGGTGACTACCCCGTCTTATCGGTGAGACTTTCCCCCCGTCTCATTTTGAGATGCAACCTCTTTTTGCTACCGCCACGCTCTTTGGACGTGCGCTTGGACCACAGATAATATCAAGCTGATTGGACCCGCGTCCACCATCCTCATCCCCCCGAGCATGGCGTGTGAAAAGGCCGCATTCCTCTAAGGTCGTCGTATGGAGAAACAGCGTTGCGCAGCCCATCTCGCATTTGTCCGCCAACCGTTGGGCACTTGGGTTACATTGGCCGGTTTCTCTGGTGTGAAAATCCGGCAGCTGGATCATTACGATCTACGCGGCAAGCTTAGAGTCTTTTAGATTTGCGGCCCAGAATAACGTCATGTCACTCATGACACCACCTGACTCGCCAGAAATGGGCTGATTGCATGAAGCCTGCCACTTCGTTCTGCGACCCAGTGTTGTAGAGCAAAACCAGATTTTATTGTGTCAGACTTGTGCCAATATGAAACATGCGTTCCCGCATCGCTCTGCAAAAAGCTACATTTATCTGCAAGACAAGCATCTTTGCCTGTTGCTGTTTTAACTGGGGTTCCGTATACCCACAAGTGGGACACCCTTCCCCAACGAAGGGCAATTATCTGTAAGGATAGCATCAATGACTACTCAGCAACCAGCCACGCGGCCGGCAAATCCGCGTTTTTCATCTGGCCCATGCGCCAAACCCCCAACACACACTCTTGAAGCGCTAAACGATGCACCACTTGGTCGCTCACACCGCGCTGCTGTCGGCAAAGCGAAACTTGCTGCCGCAATCGAAGAGACGCGCGACATTCTTGGCATCCCTGCTGATTACAAAATCGGCATCGTTCCGGCCTCTGACACTGGCGCCTTTGAAATGGCGATGTGGTCCTTGTTGGGTGAACGCCCTGCACAAATGGTTGCATGGGAATCTTTCGGCGCTGGTTGGGTCACTGATGTGGTCAAGCAACTGAAAATCGAACATTCCGTTCACACCGCCGACTACGGCGAGATCGTGGACATGTCTGCTCTTAACTATGACAACGATGTTTGCTTTACTTGGAACGGCACCACCTCTGGCGTTCGTATGGCAAATGGCGATGTGATCCCTGCGGACCGTGATGGCCTAATATTGTGCGATGCGACATCTGCGGCCTTCGCGATGGACCTGCCATGGGACAAGTTGGACGTTACAACATTCTCTTGGCAAAAAGTTTTGGGCGGCGAAGCGGCCCACGGCATGCTGATCCTTTCCCCACGTGCAGTTGCGCGTCTGGAAAGCTACACACCAGCATGGCCAATGCCAAAAATCTTCCGCCTGACCAAAGGTGGGAAATTGATCGATGGAATCTTTAAAGGTGAAACCATCAACACCCCTTCTATGTTGGCTGTTGAAGATTACCTATTTGCCCTTGATTGGGCCCGTTCAGTCGGCGGCCTTCAAGGTTTGATTGCACGTGCGGATGCAAACACAGCCGCCGTAACAGATTTCGTTGCAGCCAACGATTGGGTTGATTTCCTTGCGACTGATCCTGCGACACGTTCAAACACATCCGTTTGCGTGAAGTTCACAGATGCCCGCATTACTGACGGTCCAAAGTTTGCAAAAGCGATTGCAAAACGTTTGGCTGACGAAAATGTGGCGCTCGACGTTGGTGCATATCGCGACGCGCCAGCTGGCTTGCGCATTTGGTGTGGTGGGACGGTTGAAACGTCTGACATCTCAGCGATGTTGCCATGGCTCGCTTGGGCTTTCGAATCCGAAATCGCGTCCACTTAAGCATCGGTTTCAAACACCGACGCAATACCGACGTTATACCGACATAAAACATACATTAGAATTGGAGCCCATCATGGCACCTAAAGTACTCATCTCTGACAAGCTTAGCGAAGCAGCTGTTCAAATTTTCCGTGACCGCGGCATCGACGTAGATTTCCAACCTGACCTTGGAAAAGATAAGGAAGCCTTGGCGGCAATCATCGGCAACTACGATGGTTTGGCCATCCGTTCCGCGACCCGCGTGACTGATGCGATCCTTGCGAATGCAACGAACCTAAAGGTCATTGCGCGCGCTGGTATCGGTACTGATAACATCGACAAAGAAGCCGCTTCTAAAAAGGGTGTGATCGTCATGAACACGCCTTTTGGCAATATGATCACAACAGCAGAACACGCCATTGCGATGATGTTTGCAGTGGCACGTCAGATCCCAGAAGCCAGCGAATCCACACACGCCGGCAAATGGGAAAAGTCCAAATTTATGGGCGTTGAACTGACTGGCAAAACCCTTGGCGTCATCGGCGCAGGTAACATCGGTGGCATCGTTTGCGACCGCGCCCGTGGTTTGAAAATGAAGGTTGTGGCATACGATCCCTTCCTTGGCGAAGAAAAAGCCGAGAAGATGGGCGTTGAAAAAGTTGAGCTAGACGAACTACTTAAGCGCGCTGACTTTATCACGTTGCACGTACCCTTCACCAAGCAAACAGCCAACATTCTAAGCCGTGAAAACCTGGCTAAGACCAAAAAAGGCGTTCGCATCATCAACTGTGCCCGTGGTGGTTTGGTCGACGAAGAAGCCTTGGCCGAAGCGCTGAAATCTGGCCACGTTGCTGGTGCAGCCTTTGACGTGTTCGCAAACGAGCCTGCCAAAGAAAACGCATTGTTCAACTTGCCAAACGTTGTTTGCACCCCTCACCTTGGTGCGGCGACGACTGAGGCCCAAGAAAACGTAGCGCTTCAAGTGGCGGAACAAATGTCAGATTACCTTCTGACAGGTGCCGTAACCAACGCGCTGAACATGCCATCTGTGACCGCCGAAGAAGCCAAAGTTATGGGCCCATGGCTTGAGCTGTCCAGCCACCTTGGCTCTTTCACAGGCCAGATGACAGACGAGCCAATCAAAGCCATCAACATTCTTTATGACGGTGCGGTTTCTGAAATGAACCTAGACGCGCTGAACTGCGGCGTTGTTGCGGGTATCATGAAAAAAGCCAACCCAGATGTGAACATGGTCAGCGCACCATTGATCGCAAAAGAGCGCGGCATCCAGATCAGCACAACCAACCAAGATAAGTCCGGCGCATTTGACGGATACATCAAAGTGACTGTTGTAACAGACAAGCGTGAGCGTTCTGTTGCCGGTACTGTGTTCAGCGATGGTAAGCCACGTTTCATTCAGATCAAAGGCATCAACGTTGACGCCGAAATCGGTGCAAACATGTTGTACACTACGAACGAAGACGTTCCGGGTATAATTGGTTTGCTGGGCAACACTATGGGCGAAAACGGCGTTAACATCGCTAACTTTACCCTGGGTCGTAGCGAAGTTGGCGGCGAAGCGATTGCCCTTCTTTACATCGATCATCCGGTGAAACAGGACGTTATCGATGCGTTGGACGCGACGAAATTGTTCAAGCAAGTGAAGCCACTGGCTTTTGACGTAGCCTAAGGCGACAAAATATTTAACAATGCAGACGCCGCTCCAATTGTTGGGGCGGCGTTTTACGTGAGGCGACTGAACGATGACATCGGCAACAAAAACATCTGGCTCAATCTATGCGATTGGGGACATCCACGGGCAATTGGCAGAACTGCACCGCGTATTAGATTTGATTGAGAAAGATGGCGGCAAGGAAGCACAAATTGTATTCTTAGGTGACTACACCGATCGCGGGCCAGACAGCCGCGGTGTGATTGACCTGCTTATCGAGGGCAAAAACACGGGCCGCAATTGGACCTTTATCAAAGGCAACCACGACCACATGTTTGAATTGTTCATGCAAAGCCCGCCACAGCACGATCCACAGATCATCACTGAATTGTATTGGCTTCACCCGCGTCTAGGCGGCGATACAACACTTGCATCATACGGTGTCATGTCGACAGGCCGTACCCGCCTCATGGACACCCATGCCGAAGCTCTAGCCGCAGTACCTCAAACCCATGTAGATTTCCTAAAAAAGTTATCGTTGTCCTATACGCATGAAGACCTGTTCTTCTGTCACGCAGGTGTGCGTCCAGAAGTGCCACTAGATCAACAAAGCTTGGAAGATCTAATTTGGATCCGTAAGGGGTTTCACGAATACACAGCCGCCCATCCAAAAATGATCATCCACGGCCACACCATTGTCGAAGAAGCCACCCATTACGGAAACCGCATCAATCTGGATACTGGTGCAGGTAAGTTCAAACCGTTAACGACAGCCGTGTTCGAAGGTGGCAAGGCGTGGACTTTAACCAACACGGGTCGCAAAGAACTAACGCCTGCTTAGAAAAAGCGATCAACCAGCGTTAGACCAAAGGCACCTATCCCAACGGAACAAACCGCCGTAAGGATAATCCAACGCCAAAACGTTGGGCGATTTGGGGTGTCGAGTTGACCCTGTTGGATCAACAGACCTTCGACCAATGCCGGCAGGCGCGGGCCAAAGCGCGCCAGAACGCGCGCGGTTTTCCCTAGATCAGATAGGACAGCCTTCGGCCCAATGGACTTCGTGATGTAATCGGTCACGATTGGGCTGGCGACTTCCCAGATGTTGATTTGCGGGTTCAAACTACGGGCGACGCCTTCGACCACAACCATGGTGCGCTGCAGCAAAATCAACTCGGTCCGTGTTTCCATGCCAAAGCGTTCTGTTACCTCAAACAGATAGCTGAACAAACGACCCATAGACATCTGGGATGCATCCATCCCAAAAATGGGTTCGCCAACAGCGCGCAGTGCGCGTGCAAATTCATCAACATCTTTGTCAGCAGGAACATAGCCCGCTTCAAAATGGACCTGCGCGACCCGCTTGTAATCCTTGCGAATGAAGCCGTACAAAATCTCGGCGTAAACGCGGCGGGTGTATTCATCGATATGGCCCATGATCCCAAAATCATAGGCGATGATGTCACCGTTTGGAGCAACCTTTAGATTGCCTTGGTGCATGTCAGCATGAAAATAGCCGTCACGCAGCGCATGGCTTAAAAACAATTGCAAAACGCGATCACCAAGCAAAGCGCGGTTGTGACCCGCCGCATCAATTGCATCGTTGTCGCCCATTGGAGCGCCGTCTGCCCAACCCAAAGTCATCACGCGTCGTGCTGAAAATTCCCACTTAATTTTGGGAAGCTGAAAACCTTCATCATTCTCAGTGTTAGCCGCAAATTCAGAAGCTGCAGAACTTTCTAAGCGCAGATCAAGTTCACCCTGAACCACACCATCAAAATGTTCGATCACTTCGATGGGCCTTAGGCGGCGCGCGCCAGGTGCACAAATTTCCATAATCCGTGCAGCAAGGTAGAACGCATCAACGTCTTTGCCAAATGCCCGCTCAATTCCGGGACGCAACACCTTGACCGCAACATCTTCACCAGTTGCGGCAACACGTGCCCGGTGAACCTGCGCGATAGAAGCCGCAGCGACGGGTTCGCTAAACTCTGAAAAAATCTGATCAACAGGCTGGCCCAATTCCCGTTCGACCTCAGCCTTAGCTTCCTCGATTGAGAATGGCGGTAGTTTGTCTTGAAGCACACGCAGTTGAACCGCCAACTCAGCGCCAACAACATCAGGACGCGTTGAAAGAACTTGCCCCAATTTAATATATGCAGGACCCAGTGCCGTCAGTGCACGCGTCGCTGGCGGCATGTCAGGGTCACCTTTGTAGCCCAACCACATGAAAGGCTTGCCCAGCGCCTTGGCAACGAACCGCAGAGAACGCGGCGCTTCAAACGCATCCAGAACGACATTCATCGCGCCTGTTCGTTCAAGTGTTGCGCCTGTGCGGATCAGTCGCCAGATATTGTGTGGGCCGCGCATATTAGATTTTCCATCCTGAATGCAGTGCTGCAATTCCCATAGTCATATTGCGGTACTTCGCATTTGCGAAACTAGCGACGCGCAACATTTCCAGAAATGTTTCTTGATCTGGAAAGTTACGAATTGATTCGACCAAATACTGATAGCTTTCACTATCGTTGGCGATCATTTTTCCCATCTTGGGGATCACATTGAATGAATACAGATCATAAGCTTTTTGCATTGCTGCATTCGGCAGTTGGCTGAATTCCAAAACCATCAAACGACCACCCGGGCGCAGCACTCGATACGCTTCGTTCAGCGCATCCTGTGGGCGGGTCACGTTACGAATGCCAAAGCTGATTGTATACACATCAAAACTGTTGTCCTCAAACGGTAATGCCATCGCATCGCCCACAACCCAATCAAGGTTGTCTTGCATGCTTTCGGCCTCGGCCCGTTTGCGTCCCTCGATCAACATAGGTTCTGTCAGATCGAGAACTGTCGCATGACCGCTTCCAGCACGCTCTAGAAATTTGAACGACACATCACCGGTACCACCAGCAACATCCAATAGCTTTTGACCACTGCGCGGGGCCAACCAATCCATCATCGCATTTTTCCAAATGCGGTGGATGCCCATGCTCATGACGTCGTTCATAATGTCATAATTACTAGCAACAGAGTTGAACACGCCCTGTACGCGACCAGCTTTTTCGCCTTCGGGTACGGTTTCAAAGCCGAAATGTGTGGTATTTGCGCTATCTTGAGTCATAGGTCTTGTCGTCCTTACAATATGCGCTTGTTATAAGGGGCTGGGGGCTACGCACAATACACCCCTTTGTCACAGTCATCGACCTGCGCCATTAACAAAAGTGAGCATCCAATGCCCGAACTTCCAGAGGTTGAGACAGTCCGGCGCGGTTTAACACCAGCTATGGAAGGACAGGTTATCGTTCAGGCGGATGTAAACCGTCCTGATCTACGCTGGCCATTTCCTGACAATATGTCAGAACGCCTGACTGGTAAGACCGTTTTGAGGCTGCGCAGACGTTCGAAATACGTACTGGCAGACCTGAGCAGTGGTGAAACATTGCTAATCCACTTGGGCATGTCCGGCCGTATGCTGATTTCTGGTGATCCATTGGGGCAATTTGTGCACGAACACCCAGCACCCGAAAAACACGATCACGTGGTCTTTCACATGTGCAACGGATCACGCGTGACTTTTAACGATCCACGTCGCTTCGGCGCGATGGATTTATTGGACACTGCAACCGCTGAAAAACACAAATTGCTGGCAGCGCTGGGCCCTGAACCCCTTGGGAACGATTTTAACGACTCAGTCTTAATCACAGCCTTCAAAAACAAGAAATCACCGGTCAAATCTGCACTCCTGGATCAGGGAATCGTCTGCGGCTTAGGCAACATATACGTCTGTGAAGCGCTTTTTCGCGCAGGCATCTCGCCCACACGGCTTGCAAAAGACCTAACAAAACCACGGGTCAGATCGCTGGTTCCAATCATCCGTGATGTCTTATATGAAGCGATTGAAGCAGGCGGGTCCTCCCTGAAAGATTTCCGCCAAGCGGATGGAGAGCTTGGATATTTTCAGCATTCTTTTGACGTTTATGGGCGCGAGGGCGAACCGTGCCGCACAGAAGGTTGCACAAATGCAATTGAACGGATTGTTCAGTCTGGTAGATCATCGTTCCATTGCCCCACTTGCCAAACTTAGCTTGAAACGAACTTCAGCCGTGGTACTAAATCAGTTCTGACTGGTAAAACGAAAGAACCTAAATGGCATATGAAACCATCATTGTTGATGTTGAGAACCACGTCGCACTTATCACGCTAAACCGCCCTGATGCGCTAAATGCTTTGAACGCGCAGTTGTTGGGAGAATTGGCCGATGCGATGACCGCCTGCCAAGCGAACGACAAGGTGCGTTGCATTGTGCTGACAGGTTCCGAAAAGGCGTTTGCCGCTGGTGCCGACATCGCAATGATGCGCGAAATGACATTTGTCGAAGCGTTTACCACGGACCTATTTACTCCAGAGACCGATCAAATTTTGCGTGTGCGCAAGCCAATTATCGCGGCCGTATCCGGATATGCATTGGGCGGTGGTGCTGAATTGGCAATGATGTGCGATTTCATTATCTGCTCTGAGACTGCCAAATTCGGCCAGCCCGAAATCAACCTGGGTGTCATGGCTGGCATTGGCGGCACACAACGTTTGACTCGTTTTGTTGGCAAATCCAAAGCAATGGATATGAACCTAACTGGGCGCTTCATGGATGCGGACGAAGCAGAACGTAGCGGTTTAGTTAGCCGTGTTGTTCCAGTTAAGCGTTTGATCGAAGAAGCGCTGGGCGCAGCTCAAAAAATCTCAGAAAAATCGATTCTTTCGACTATGGCAGTTAAGGAATCGGTAAATCGCTCCTATGAGGTTTCCCTAAACGAGGGGCTGTTGTTTGAGCGCCGCGTTTTCCACGCACTTTTCGCGACCGAGGATCAATCTGAAGGCATGTCAGCATTCCTAGAAAAACGCGAAGCACAGTTCCGCGACAAGTAAAGCCAATCATTGATTGACTCATAGCCCCTTCAGGCCTAAATACGCGACTTCACCGCAGCTTTTAGCTGTAAAACTACCGCACCGAACATGAAACGGGACGAGATAATATGGCAAATACGCCTCAAGCCAAGAAACGCGCACGTCAAAACGAACGTCGTGCTGCTATAAACAAAGCGCGTCGCTCGCGCATCAAAACATTCCTGCGTGCTGTCGAAGAAGCCATCGAATCTGGTGACAAAGAAGCATCAACTGCAGCACTTCGTGCAGCACAGCCTGAGCTGATGCGCGGTGTGACCAAAGGTATTTTCCACAAGAACACAGTGTCGCGTAAAATTTCGCGCCTGTCTGCACGTGTTAAAGCAATCGCTTAAACCGCTCAGAATTATTGTGAAAAAGGCATCGCTTACGGCGGTGCCTTTTTTCGTTTTTAGTGCCCAAAAAACGGCCCATTCGATTCTTTTTGTGGAATCACTGAGTCAACAATGAAGTTCTGTTGCCGCACCGCTCTCGAACTTGTTACCACTGTCTTAAGCGATTCACTTCGCCCACTGGGGGACAGTTCAAACCCAACAGTTTCTGGGACGAAACCGTTGGGCTGAAAGTTGAAAAAACGCCATGCGTTGATTCTATTTCTGCTTAGCATTGCTGAGGCAATGTGAGCCTGTCTGATATATTGGTCTACGGAACGGGATGAAATTTAGTTAGATATCACTGCCGTGATCTTGCTAGGTACAAACCCTATCTGTCAAAAACCAAACGAGAGGAGCTGTTTTCTATTGGGAACAGAGCCAATTCTCTCGCCCATTGGCTAAGTGAATTGTAAAAATGCTGAATGCGAAAAGTCGCGCGTTTGGTAAAAATACAAGAATGAATGGTACGCGGAATATGACACAACAAGAGTGGGAACAACTGAACCAACAGTTGCTCAAAAAAATCGGTCAGAACAACTTCAAGACATGGATCGAACCTCTTAAGTTTCGTGACTTGCAAAATGGTATTGCAACCTTCCACGTCCCAACCAACTTTCTTGGAAACTACGTAAGCCAAAATTTTTCTGACGCGATTCTGCACGAGTTACGTACAGTTGACCCATCTGTTTGCCGTCTAAGCTTTGCCGTCCCAACGCGCACTTCAACATCACGTTCAAGTGCTCCAACCGCGACTGCACCAGCTGTGAAGGTTGCAGCTCCTCGCCCAACTTTAAACACCGCACCACTTGATAAGCGTTTTACGTTCGACAGCTTTGTGGTTGGTAAACCAAACGAATTGGCCCACGCAGCTGCAAAACGCGTTGCTGAGGGTGGCCCAGTTACGTTCAACCCCCTGTTCCTTTATGGTGGCGTTGGGCTTGGTAAAACACACCTGATGCATGCGATCGCTTGGGAATTGCAAACCAGCCGCCCGGACCTAAACGTTTTGTATCTCTCAGCCGAACAATTCATGTATCGCTTTGTGCAAGCCTTGCGTGATCGCAAGATGATGGATTTCAAAGAAATCTTTCGTTCCGTTGATGTTCTGATGGTAGACGACGTTCAATTCATTGCGGGCAAAGACAGCACACAAGAAGAGTTCTTCCACACGTTCAACGCACTTGTTGACCAAAACAAACAGATCATCATCTCAGCTGACCGTGCACCAGGCGAGATCAAGGATCTTGAAGATCGTGTTAAGTCACGTCTGCAATGTGGTTTGGTCGTCGATCTGCACCCAACAGACTACGAACTGCGTCTTGGCATCATGCAAAGCAAGGTAGAGATGCAACAAGCCAACTATCCGGGCCTGAAAGTGGAAGATGGCGTGCTCGAGTTTCTTGCGCACCGCATTTCAACTAACGTTCGTGTTCTTGAAGGCGCGTTGACCCGTCTATTTGCATTTGCATCGCTTGTTGGCCGCGAAATCAACATGGAACTAACCCAAGATTGCTTGGCCGATGTTCTGCGCGCATCTGAGCGTAAGATCACAGTCGAAGAAATTCAGCGCAAAGTGTCCGATCACTTCAATATTCGCCTCAGCGATATGATTGGCCCAAAACGTTTGCGCAGCTATGCACGCCCACGTCAGGTTGCAATGTATCTTTGTAAGAAGATGACCAGCCGGTCGTTGCCAGAAATCGGACGTCGTTTTGGTGGTCGTGATCACACAACAGTCATGCACGGTGTTCGCCGTATTGAAGAGCTAAAAGTTCAAGACGGACAGATGGCCGAAGACCTGGAATTACTGCGCCGTTCACTCGAAGCTTGATCTAAAAGTCCCACTAATGTGGCAGCTTCACTTGACGGCCCAGCTAATCCACCTCAAAACCAATTAAGCGCTTGAGAATATGACGGGACAGGGTATTTTGACTGTCCCGACAGTCGGGATTGGAGAAGCCATATGAAAATCAGTATCGAACGCAGTGATCTGCTAAAAGCGGTGGCTCAAGCGCAGTCGGTTGTTGAACGCCGTAACACCATTCCAATCCTTGCGAACGTCTTGATTGAAGCCGAAGGATCAGATGTATCCTTCCGTGCAACCGACCTTGATGTCGAAGCTGTTGACAAATCACCCGCACAAGTTGAGCGCGTTGGCGCAACAACTGTGTCCGCAACAACACTGCACGAAATTATACGTAAACTGCCAGACGGCGCATTGGTCACTTTGACAGCCGACAGTGCAGCCGGTCGTTTGACCGTTGAAGCGGGCCGCTCAAATTTCTCACTGGCAACTTTGCCACGCGAAGATTTTCCCGTAATGGCCTCTTCGGAATATGCTTCAAACTTTAGCGTTCCCGCGCCTGTTCTGCGCCGCTTGTTTGATAAATCAAAATTCGCAATCTCAACGGAAGAAACCCGTTACTACTTGAACGGTGTTTACATGCACATTTCTGAGTCAGATGGCGGAAAAGTACTTCGCTGTGTGGCAACAGATGGACACCGTCTTGCCCGTATCGATGCGGACCTACCTGAAGGCGCTTCAGATATGCCGGGCGTCATCGTTCCGCGCAAAACAGTTGGTGAGATGCGCAAGCTTCTTGACGATGACGATATGATGATTGCCGTTTCTGTTTCAGAGACAAAGGTTCGCTTTGCAACGCCAAACATTACGCTGACTTCTAAAGTCATCGACGGCACATTCCCTGACTACACACGCGTCATCCCACAAGGGAATACACGTAAGTTGGAAGTAGACGCTGCTGATTTTGCAAAAGCCGTTGACCGCGTTGCGACTGTTTCATCGGAACGCTCACGCGCTGTTAAATTACAGCTGGAAGAAGATCGTTTGATCCTTTCCGTCAACGCACCGGACAGTGGTGCCGCTGAAGAAGAACTGGCCGTTGCTTATAGTGACGAGCCCTTGGAAATTGGATTTAACGCCAAGTATTTGCTTGAGATCGCAAACCAAGTTGATCGCGAGAATGCTGTCTTCATGTTCAACTCAGCAGGCGACCCGACTTTGATGCGCGAAGGCAATGATCTGTCCGCAGTTTATGTCGTCATGCCGATGCGTGTCTAAGCCTGCAAAACCAGTTTTAGTATTATTGGAGCAAGAAAGGTCACGGACATGTCGCTGTACCTTTCTTCGCTAATTGTTTCGCATTTTCGATCCCACAAGATCGCCCGCATTTGTGTCGATAAACGCCCCGTTGCGTTATTCGGCCCAAATGGCGCTGGCAAAACCAACATTCTAGAAGCTGTTTCGCTGTTTTCCCCAGGTCGCGGCTTTCGTCGCGCCAGCGCTGAAGACATGGCACGGCGTCCCGAAGCGTTGGGATGGAAAATAAGTGGGGTACTGCACGCACCCACGCAAACGCACGAAATCGATATTTGGTCTGAAGCGGGTGCAGCCAGACAACTTCGTATAGACGAAAAAACGGCCCCTCAAATTGGATTGGGCCGCGTTGCGCGTGTTCTTTGGCTGATCCCCTCCATGGACCGCCTATGGATCGAGGGCGCAGAGGGACGCAGGCGTTTTTTGGATCGCATGACCCTTAGTTTTGAGCCGCGCCACGCCGAACTGTCCCTTACATATGAAAAGGCGATGCGAGAACGCAATCGTTTGCTAAAAGACATGGTACGCGACCCTCATTGGTACACGGCACTTGAAACAACGATGGCTGAGACGGGCGTGGCGATCCACAATAATCGATTGTCAGCGTTAGCCCAAATCGAAGTAGCCCAAACAGATGCTGTCACTGCTTTCCCAAATGCTTTCCTTGAACTGACTTATGCAGACGGTCCTTTACCCACGTCAGTCGATGACCTCTGCACCGCGTTAGCCGAAAATCGTCCTCGCGATTTGGCGGCAGGTCGTACATTGATTGGACCACATCGCGCAGACTTAATCGGCACCTTCAAGGCCAAGGGCGTACCGGCACGCGACTGCTCGACCGGCGAACAAAAAGCGTTGCTTGTCTCGCTAATCCTCGCCAATGCCCGGGCCTTGGAACATGATTTTGGTGCGTCCCCACTTTTGTTGCTTGATGAGGTCGCTGCACACTTAGACGCAGATCGCCGTGCCGCCTTATACGATGAAATTTCAGCTCTTGGGGCCCAAGCATGGATGACGGGTACGGGCACAGAACTGTTTGACAGCCTAGGTGATCGTGCCCAATACCTTGAAGTCACCGAAGATGCAGGAACTTCCATAGTTAAGGCCATGCAATGACACTCGATCCAAATGACCTGCTTCTTTACGCTGGTGCGCTGCTCATCCTCTTTTTAACCCCTGGGCCTGTCTTGGTCGCATTGACTGCGCGCGGGCTATCTGGTGGCTTTCACGCGGCTTGGCCCTTGGCCTTAGGTGTTGCGGTTGGGGATATTGTTTGGCCATTGATCGCCATACTTGGGATTTCTTGGATCTTATCGGTCTTTGATACCTTCATGATTGTACTTCGGTGGGTCGCCTGTGGAGTTTTCATTGTCATGGGTTGGGCGCTTATCCGACACGCGGGACAAGCCATTTCAAGCGACAGCAGATTGACACGCCCGGGAATGTGGGCCGGTTTTCTTGCAGGAATCGCCGCAATTCTTGGCAATCCCAAAGCTGTAATATTTTACATGGGTGTGCTACCAGGGTTCTTTGATTTGCGCACAGTCACTACGATCGACATAGCCATCATCCTAGCAATATCCGTAGCCGTTCCATTTGTTGGGAACCTTGTTTTGGCAGGATGTGTGGGGCAAATTCGTGGCCTTTTATCCTCTCCTACACTTCTGAAAAGGTTCAATATAGGATCGGGCGTATTGCTCATTCTTGTTGGGCTGGTCATTGCCGTCTTCTGACACAAAATGTTGTGCCTGACACGTGACAATCCTCTTAAAAAACCATATACTGTTACCAAATAATAAAGGTGCAATGGCATGGCTGACAACGAGCAAATCCCCGAAGAGTATGGCGCAGATTCCATTAAGGTTCTCAGAGGGTTAGAAGCAGTTAGAAAGCGCCCTGGGATGTACATCGGTGATACCGATGACGGCTCTGGTCTGCACCACATGGTGTACGAAGTTGTGGACAACGGCATCGATGAAGCCCTTGCAGGGCATGCAGACGCTGTAACCGTGACAATTAACGCCGATTCATCCGTTTCAGTCAGCGACAACGGGCGCGGAATTCCAGTGGGCATCCACGAAGAAGAAGGCGTTTCAGCGGCCGAAGTTATCATGACGCAACTTCACGCTGGTGGTAAGTTCGATAGCAACTCTTATAAAGTTTCGGGTGGTCTGCACGGTGTTGGTGTTTCAGTTGTGAACGCACTGTCTGTTGAACTGGACTTGCGCATTTGGCGTGATGGAAAAGAGCACGTAGCACGCTTTGCCCACGGCGACACAGTCGAGCACCTCAATGTGGTCGGAGAATGTGGTGATCGCACAGGTACCGAAGTACGTTTTTTGGCTTCTACTGAAACCTTTTCGAACCTCGAATACTCTTTCGAGACGCTAGAAAAACGTCTTCGTGAATTGGCATTCTTGAATTCAGGTGTTCGGATTATTTTGCGCGACGATCGGCCCGTTGAGCCATTGCACAGCGAATTGTATTACGACGGCGGCGTCAAAGAATTTGTTAAGTATCTAGACCGTTCAAAAACCACTGTGATGCCAGAGCCGATCTATATCATCGGCGAGCGCGACGACATAGTCGTTGAGGTCGCAATGTGGTGGAACGATAGCTACCATGAGAACGTTTTGCCCTTCACAAACAACATTCCGCAACGCGACGGCGGCACGCACATGGCGGGCTTCCGTGGCGCGCTGACACGGACCATCAACAACTATGCACAGTCCACAGGAATCGCGAAGAAGGAAAAAGTTACCTTCACTGGTGATGATGCGCGTGAAGGTCTGACTTGTGTTCTTTCGGTAAAAGTTCCCGACCCTAAGTTTAGTTCCCAAACCAAAGACAAGCTGGTCAGCTCTGAAGTACGTCCAGCCGTTGAGGGGATGGTGAACGAGAAATTGGCCGAATGGTTTGAAGAGAACCCAGCTGAAGCGAAAATCATTGTTGGTAAAATCATCGAGGCAGCATTGGCCCGTGAAGCTGCGCGTAAAGCCCGAGATCTTACACGCCGCAAGAACCCGATGGACATGAACTTCCTTAGCTCGAAGTTGAAGGATTGCTCTGATAAAGATCCCGTCAACACCGAAATCTTCCTTGTGGAGGGTGACAGCGCCGGTGGTTCTGCACAGACAGGACGTGACCGTAAGACACAGGCCATCTTGCCACTCAAAGGTAAAATCCTGAACGTTGAGCGCGCGCGCTTTGATCGCATGCTGGGATCACAAGAAATCGGCAATATGGTCATGGCCTTGGGTACGGGCATTGGCCGTGAGGAATTCAACCTCGAAAAGCTACGTTATCACAAGATCGTCATTATGACTGATGCAGACGTCGATGGTGCACACATCCGCACACTACTTTTGACTTTCTTCTTCCGTCAAATGCCGGAGCTGATCGAAAATGGCCACCTCTATATCGCACAACCACCGCTGTACAAAGTTTCGCGTGGTCGTTCAGAGGTTTACCTGAAGGATCAAGCAGAGATGGACGACTACTTGGTCCAGCAAGGTATCGAGGGTGCGGTTCTGCGCCAAGGCAACGGCGAAGAAATCTCAGGTCAGGATCTTGTTCGCATCGTCGACGAAGCGCGCCAATTGCGCCGCGTTTTTCAGGCTTTCCCGACGCATTATCCGCGTCACATTCTGGAACAAGCCGCGATCTCCGGCGCTTTTGTACCAGGTGCAGTTGATGGTGATTTACAAGGAACCGCTGACAAACTGGCCGCTCGTTTGAACCTTATTGCGGTTGAATATGAAAAAGGCTGGAGCGGACGGATCACACAAGATCATGGTATGCGTCTGGCGCGCATTTTACGCGGTGTCGAAGAAGTTCGCACATTAGATGGCAAAATGTTGCGTTCCGGCGAAGCCCGTAAAACAGGTAGCTTTACCAAAAGCTTACAAGACGTTTACGAGTTGCCAGCCACCTTGGTGCGCAAAGATCGCAATCAGGTTATCCATGGTCCAATTGATTTGCTGGATGCAATTTTGGGCGAAGGCGAAAAAGGACTGTCCCTACAACGCTACAAAGGTCTTGGCGAAATGAACCCAGACCAACTGTGGGAAACTACTCTTGACCCAGACGCACGCACGTTGCTGCAAGTGCAGGTTTCAGACATGGCGGTGGCTGATGATCTGTTTACCAAGTTGATGGGAGATGTTGTTGAACCACGTCGTGAATTCATTCAGAAAAACGCTCTGAGTGTTGAAAACCTCGACTTCTAAAAGCCTGCTGGCATTGTTTTTCTACAATGCCAGCAAATGCTATTGGTTTAGTTAATTCACAATAAACTCCGCATGGAGTGCACCGGCTGCCTTAATACTTTTAAGAATGTCGATCATATCACGCGGCGCGACGCCCAATGCATGCAAACCAGCGATCACTTCGGACAGGGATGCGCCATCAGGAACTTCAGCTAGCCCGATGCCTGGCTCTTCCTCAATTGCAACGTCAGTCCGTGGAACAACAAGCGTTTCACCTTCGGCAAATGGGTTTGGTTGAACAGCCAGCGGTGCTTCCTGAATCCGGAGCACAAGATTGCCTTGCGAAACAGCAACGCTTGGCAATCTAACGTCTTCGCCCATTACAATTGTTCCTGATCGTTGATCCACCACAACACGCGCTTTGCGCTCTGGTTCAATTTCGATTTTTTCGATCCGTCCAAGCGCATGGGCAGCGGAACGCATCTTAGCAGACGGAACATTCAAAGAAACCGTTCCAGAAACTGTCATCAAGGCAACACGACTGCCAAAGTCCGTGTTAATAACCTGCTCAATCAGCGCAATGGTGGTGAAATCGGCTTATCGCAGTGCGAGGCGCACATCGGTTAAGTCACTCAACATAATAAACGCCATCATCGCGGTCACAAAGTCGACATACGCGACCTTCCAAGCACCAGCATGGTGCCCGCCCCCTTTGATAACCTTTTACGCTTAATGATGACTGATTTGGCATTCAGCTGCGCGCCCATATCCACCACCTCAATTTCACCCAAGGTTAGAATTAGCAGGCAGCTGTTACGCAGTTCTTAACAATTTCAATTGTCTGCAAGTATAAAAGCCTAATGCAAAAACCGGCTTAGGAACCATTCGCAGTCATGTGATCTTCGCCGCGTTTGCGTGACAATTCGATCTGCTTTTGACGCTCACGAAACCGCTCTTTGTCTGAATCGGAGGTCTCATCAACACATTGATGACAGCTGACGCCAACGGTAAATTCAGCACGCTTCATGTCTTCTGGAAACAACGGACGTCGGCAGGCGTGGCACAATGTGTGCTCACCAATTTTTAGACCGTGGCCAACGCTGACACGGTTGTCGAAAACAAAGCAATCGCCCTGCCATGTGCTTTGCGCCTCTGGCACTTCTTCGAGGTATTTCAGGATGCCACCCTTAAGGTGGTACACATCGTCAACGCCTTGTCCCAACAGATAGTTAGTCGATTTCTCACAACGAATACCGCCTGTGCAAAACATGGCGACCTTCTTGTTATGAAAGCGATCTTTGTTGGCTTCCCACCACGCGGGGAACTGACCAAAGGTGGACGTCTCGGGGTCAATCGCACCGTCGAAGGTTCCGATCGCCACTTCGTAATCATTGCGCGTATCAATCACGACAACATCATCTTGCGCGATCAGATCGTTCCAATCTTTAGCCTGCACATAGTTGCCCACAGCAGAAAGTGGATCAACATCGGGCTGTCCCATCGTCACGATTTCACGCTTCAAACGCACTTTAATCTTTCCGAAAATCTGCTTCTCTGCAAAACTCTCTTTCCACTCCAAACCAGCACAACCCGGAAGGCTGCGCAGGTGTGCCACTACGGTGTCGATGCCAGCACGTGGACCAGCAATCGTTCCGTTGACCCCTTCGTTGGCGAACAGGATCGTGCCCTTCACGTCTTGTGCATTGCACAAGGCGCGCACGGCTGGACGCAATGCGTCAGCATCTTCGAAACGGGTGAAATGGTATAATGCAGCAATTGTAATCATGGGCGCTCAGATACGCCTAAGTGGGTCATTGGACAAGGGGTTTGCATTAACGCCAGCTTGCAGCGATCATACCCCCGCTACAAATACCGTTGAAGGATACCTGATGACCCATGCGTTGATCGTAATTGATGTGCAAAATGACTTTTGCCCAAATGGCGCTTTGGCCGTTTTTGGAGGACATGAGATTGTGTCGGGCATCAATGCGTTGATGCCGAGGGCAGACGCCGTTGTGCTAACCCAAGATTGGCACCCTGCAGGCCATTCGTCCTTCGCATCCTCATACGCAGACAAAGGGCCGTATGAACTAACAAAGATGCCTTATGGCGATCAAGTTCTTTGGCCAGATCACTGCGTTCAAGGGACGGACGGCGCGCTATTTCATGCCGACCTAAATCAGGACCGCGCGGATATGATTGTTCGCAAAGGGTACAACCCCTTAATCGACAGTTATTCAGCCTTTTTTGAGAATGATCAAAAAACTCCAACTGGGCTTGAAGGATACCTGCGCACCCGCGGGATTTCCCAACTGGTCATGGTTGGATTGGCCACAGATTTTTGCGTCAATTTCTCAGCAGTGGATGCCGCCAAGCTTGGGTTTAATGTCATCGTAAACATGGACCTATGCCGCGCCATTGATATAGATGGATCATTGGACGCTGCCATTGCAGGCATGAAGGCAGCAGGCGTAACACTGACCTGATCCTTGCAAGTCACATGAGCGTTTGCTTTAAGCGCCTGAACACCCACCCGGAGCTGTAAAAATGGTCGATATTGCAACACGCGTTTGGAACCACAAATGGAAAATTGATCCAATTGTGCGATCCCTGATCGATACCGACTTTTATAAACTGTTGATGTGCCAAAGCATTTTCCACAACAAGCCGGACACCCACGTCAAATTCAGTCTGATCAACCGTTCGACCAAAATGCCATTGGCCGACCTGATTGATGAGAGCGAATTGCGTGAGCAACTGGATCACGTGCGCTCCCTTTCGCTAAGCCGTGGAGAAAGCACTTGGCTGCGCGGGAACACGTTCTATGGCAAACGCCAAATGTTCCGACCTGACTTTATGGAATGGTTCGAAGGGTTATGTTTGCCCCCCTATCACCTTGAGCGTGTGGGCGATCAATACGAGCTGACGTTTGAGGGGAAATGGCACGAAGTCATGCTGTGGGAAATTCCTGCTTTGGCGATTTTGATGGAGCTGCGCAGCCGTGCAGTTTTGGACAGAATGGACAAGTTCGAACTGCAAATTCTGTACGCTCGTGCCATGACCCGCGTTTGGGAAAAGATCGAGGTTCTGCGCGATATCGAGGGCCTATCGGTCGCTGATTTTGGAACGCGACGCCGTCACTCATATCTATGGCAGGATTGGTGTGCACAGGCCATGCGTGAAGGGTTGGGGAGTTCGTTTTCTGGCACCTCAAATTGTAAGATTGCAATGGGCCGCGAGATGGAAGCCATCGGCACCAACGCTCACGAATTACCTATGGTTTACGCGGCCCTGGCCAAAAATGACGCATCACTCGCACAGTCACCATATGACGTTCTAAAAGACTGGCGTGATGAACACGAAGGCAACCTTAGGATCATCCTACCTGACACCTACGGCACCCAAGGGTTCCTTGATAAAGCACCTGATTGGTTAGCCAGTTGGACTGGCATTCGAATCGACAGTGGGGCCCCTGCAACGGCGGCACAAATCGCGATCGACTGGTGGGTATCCCGCGGGGAAGATCCACGTGAAAAACGCGTCATCTTTAGCGATGGGTTGGACGTCGATAAGATCAAAGATTTACATGGGCAGTTCCACGACAAAACCAACATATCATTCGGTTGGGGCACACTGCTGACCAATGACTTTCGCGCGCTTGTGCCCGACGATGCGCTGGCCCCGTTTTCTCTGGTCTGTAAGGCAGTAGAAGCTAACGGATCACCAACAGTAAAGCTGTCGGATAACCCGAGCAAAGCGATGGGCCCAAAGGCCGAAATCGAACGCTACAAACGCGTGTTTGGTGTGGGTGAACAAGAGGAGCAGGACGTCTTTGTTTAACTCTGTCTCGACTGCGTTCTTTCCCGCCATACAATCAGCAAACCGCCCGCCGCGATCAGCATCGCGCCGGGAAATAATGTGCCCCACGGGGCCTCGTCAAAGAACAACCAGCCCAGCACGAATGCGAGCGGAATTCCGAAGTAACTGAAGGGCGCAAGATTGCTTTGTTCCGTCATCCGGTAGCTGACGATCAGGAACAAAACAGCCGTTCCCCCAAAGCCACCCATTGCGATGATCCGCCCTAAATCAGAGGCAGAGGCAATCGTTGTGAAACCTGTCGAAAAATAGGCGATCAGGAACGCACCAATCGCAGCGGTGAACGATGAATAAAGGTTTACCAATGGGCTAGGAACATCATCATCAAACAGCCGCGCAGTGACGCTAACCAACGCATAGAAAGCAGAGGCTGCGAGCGGCAAAAGTGCATAGATCGAAAAGCTATCTGTGCCCGGTTGAACAACCATGATGACACCAGCAAAGCCGATCAATACAGCACACCATCGGATCCACCCAACACGTTCGCCAAGCAACGGAATTGCCAGTGCAGTTGTGAACAATGCGCTTGCATAAGTGATGGTGGACGCTGTTGCAAAAGCCATTAAGCCCAATGACATATAGAAACATAACTGGGCAAAGGTGACGACTGCACCGCGCAATAAGCCAAGCTTCCATTGGCGGATTTTCAATCGCTTTCCGCCGTCGCGCCACGCCTTTGAAGACCACAGCGCGATGATGGATGGGATCAACCCAAACAGGTTACGCCACGCAGATAATTCCGCGGCGGAATAACTATCAGACAGGTGTTTGATGATCAGCCCCATCGCATCAAAAAGTGTCAAAGCCACGAGGCTTAGAATGATGGCGAGACCTGTTCTATCTGTGGGGCGCATGAGGGTCCAAACCTTGGTTCACTCCACCCTAGCTGGATTGATCAAAAAGGTATGCCTGAAAACGACAGTCTTAACTGTCAGGATCCACCTTACCACGCATGTTCTTGACCTCGCCTCTAACCTTCTTGGCTTTGATCCTGCGGTTCTTTGATCCCAGTGTGGGACGGGTTGCGATGCGCCGCTTTGGAGCAACCAGTGCCTTACGAATAAGGTCCGCAAGGCGCTGGCGTACTAGCTCGCGATTACGCGCCTGACTGCGGGTTTCGTCACATTGCAGGATCAATGCACCGTCCAGTGTCCAACGCCGTCCGGCCAACCGTTTAAGGCGGATTTTTACAGGGACGGTAAGGGACGGGCTGCGCTCTGCTTCAAAGCGCAATTCCACTGCACTAGAGACTTTATTGACGTTCTGACCACCTGGGCCAGACGCGCGCATAAAGCTTTCTGATAGCTCCCAATCGAGCAGGGTTATGTCATCATTGATGCGGACCATAGTGCCCCTATACAACGCAATGCACCCACAAAAAAGGGCCGCCCTAAATGGGGCGACCCTTTCGAAATTTTAGGAGGGATCCTGGTTAGATCGGATCGATCCACTTTGGCGGTTCTTACCGTCAAGGGTTGCCTTAACGGGCGACCTCCAAAGCTGTTCCAAAACCACTCTCCAATATCTTTCTAGACACTAGATCACCTCCTTTACATTTGTTGAATTCACTTGAATCTTTGCACAGGTTTTGAAAATCACAAAGAGGTTTTTTATAAAAAATTTGTGACACAATCTGTGGGGTTAATCGACCGCACGGTTATCCATGTGAGGCGCAATGTGCGGAACGGGCTGTAATCTGTACAGTTTACGACCGCCAGAACGCCCCAAATATTGCGGATTTCAAAGAGCTGCACAGTTTGCACCAAGTTCTGTACAGTTCGAAGCGACCACAGTGATTAACTATGCGTTCATGATTGCCCGCCATTAACCTTTGAAACAGACGATTAACTTTTCTTTAATATCCAAACAAAAATGCACGAGGCATAGACCCCGTGCATTTCTAAACTTCAGCGGTTGCGTCGTTTTTGTTATGCGTCGCTCAACCGTGCTGTGATCACCCGAAACGGAACCAAAGCGATCAAGGCCAAGGTCAGTTTGACCAACCAGTCAGCGAAGGCCAATGTAACCCAAAGTGGAGCCATCGCACCAACGTTCATGAATGGCACAGCTTCCCACGCCCAAGAGATCGCAGCATCAGCATCCGCGCCAAAGATCGCAACAGTCGCTGAGAATGCGATCGTAAAGAACAACGCAGTATCAAGTGCGGATCCCACAAGCGTAGAGATCAGCGGCGCGCGCCACCATGTGCCACTGCGAAAGCGGTTGAAGATGCCAACGTCTGTCAGCTGTGCGATCAAGAACGCGGTGCCTGATCCAATCGCCACGCGTAGTGGAACGGCAGGACCGTATTCCAACATGATTTGGCTGCCGATGAGCGAGCAAATGATGCCCATGATGAAGCCTGCGAAAACAACGCGGCGCGCGGCAGAAACGCCATAGACGCGGTTCATCACGTCAGTGACAAGGAAGGCGAGCGGATAGGTGAACGCACCCCATGTGAGCAGCCCATCAAGGATTAGGAATTGCACAAGGATGTTGGAGGCCACAACGATGGCGGCCATTGCGAGAATACCTGGAAGGTGCCCACGTGTGAGTGATAGATTTTTCATAAATTTTGATCCGTTTTACAAGGTAGCGGAGAACTCGGCCTGCACCATGCAGACGAGCGCTGCCTAAACAGTGTCAGGCCGTCGCGCAAGCCATTCGTGTAAAATGTATTCGACAACCTCACGGCTCAGGATTGGCAAGAAGTTATCATCGGAGATCATAGTGACCCGCGTTGCGCCTTTTTGGTCCGTCCAAACGCTGATGCCTTCACGATTGTCATGGGATAATTGGCCCGTTGTGAGGAGGATCTCCTCGATCAAATGAATCTGGGACAGATCAAAGCGCCTGACACGGGTGCGGAAACCAAGTGGGCTGACGGAGCGTTCAAGGAGATAGAGCAAATTGTCAGTTCCGAAATCTGCGCCAACGGGCATGAAAAAGCCGCGCATAGGGATGTGAGCAGCTATCTGCCACACGCCATTTCGAAAACGTAAAGTGGAATTTGGTTGGGCCAAAGGCTGGGTTTTTCAGGTAAGGTGCAAATCGTGCCGCTTTTGTCGATCGCCAGTGCTTCTAGTTCTCGGTTGAAAATCAAATCCACAAAGTCTGCGTGAGCGGGCAGTTTGGTAATTTGGCCATCCTCCTCTATTTTGATAACGCCAGCTGGTGCCTCAAGCGAAAAGAAGTGCGGGCCATCGCCGTTGTAAGCGACACCCTCAATATCACCATCGATTGAAGAACGTGAGGTCCAGGGTTCCAAGGCACTGTCGACCAACACGCCATCCATGCGTTCCAGTCGAATTGCGAACAGGTCACCCCGATCCGAGAGTGCAATTCCAGATTGACCATCGGCCTCTAAATCAAGCGCAGACAAACCACCAGAACCGCTCACCGAGACGCTCCCTGAAAAGACCAGCTGCGGTTCAGCTTGAGCTGTCCCTGCGCACAATCCGATTACGCAAATCAGCGCGAGCGTAAGACGTTTGTACACTGCTGAGGTAAATCTGCGACTTTGTATTCGCGACGGGGTTTCGGTTTTGGTGCATTCGGATCACGCGGTTTTGGCGCTGGAGGGTTCAGGATATCATCCACCCACTTTTGTGCATCCGCACAACCAATTCCTGCCGGTGGCGGGTTCTGACTTTTGCATCCGCGTGCGCCCTTCGGACAGGCAAGGCGGATGTGGAAATGATAATGATGGCCAAACCACGGGCGCACTTTGCGCAGCCACGCTTTGTTACCTTTTTCATCCGCGCACATTTTCACTTTGGCACCCGGGAACACAAAAATCCGTTCGGTGCGTTTGTCTTTGGCTGCGGCCTTGATGATTTCGTGGTGGGCGCGAGTCCAACTGCCGTTGGTGAAGGCCCCTTTTGCACGGCGCGTAGAAATCGATGAAATGTTCTCGCGCTCTGTGACTGTAAGGTTCAGATTCTTGGCAGGCAGCATCCAAATGTCTGCGTCTAAACCGCTTTGATGGCTGCGGTGCCCCGTCAGCATTGGGCCGCCACGTGGTTGGCTCATATCACCCACATACAGACCGTTCCAGCCCGGTTGGCGGGCCGCAACGCGCGACAGCTTCTTAACCATGTCCACCATTTCAGGGTGCGCCCAGTTGCGATTGCGCGATAGGCGCATGGCTTGCCATGTGGCACCTGTTTCAGGCAGCTCTACGCCGCCAGCAAGACACCCTTTTGCATAGCCACCATGCACCGCTGACTTTTGGGCCGATGCGGTTCCCACACCCCCAAAAGCGGACTTCGCCAACCCCCTGATTTCTGAAGCCTTGGGTGCAAAAATTTTTGTACCATCAATATTGGTATCAGATGATCCCGAGCACGCGATCAACATAAGTGTTACCCCGATGATCGAAACATTCCGTAATCTTTTCACTTGTTACCTTCTCCGTCTCCTTTCACCCAAATTAGAAGAATGAGGCCGAAAAGGAACAAACCAATAACCGGTGAAATACCAATGCGTGCACTTTCGCTGACATGGGTCACGACCCCAATCAACAAGGGTGCTAAAAATGCGGTTGCCCGCCCTGACAGGCCATAAAGCCCAAAACATTCTGTAGATGCGTTTGGATCGCAATGGCGCACCATGAGCGAACGACTCGTGGATTGCAAAACCCCACCCATGCCACCGATGAACACACCACAGACCATAAATACAGTGTCTGGAAGCCCCGTTCCTTCGGCCAATGAGACGCCAAAGAATGTCGTTGGGGACAGGTTAATGATGACAAAGCTGACAACGATCAACGCGAGAATCGAAAATATAATAATGGGCTTCGGCCCAAACCTACGATCAGCAAATCCGCCTAAGTAGCTAAACAATGCCGCCCCTAACGCCGCAATAACGCCAAAGGCACCAATTTGGCTGACTTCCCAATTCAGGACCAAGGCTGCGTAAACACCGCCAAAAGTATAAAGCCCGTTTAGTCCATCGCGGTACAACATTGAGGACACAAGGTAGGTCGCCAGGCTTGGCTTATTCCGCAACCCTTTGATGGAGGTCATAACACTGTTCAACGCTTGGGGCACGCTAGCGCGTTTGGCAGTGGATGGTTTTTCACGCACCCACATAAAATAGGGGATCATGAAGACTGCAAACCAAAGTGCGGTCACAATGCCTGTCGCGCGGGTGCCTTCGCGTTGTTCCGGATCAAGACCAAAGACTGGCTCCAACCCAATGATCGTCAGGCCGTTCCCTTGTTCCACGATCAACGCCAAAACAAGGATCAGTGAAACCACACCACCCAGATACCCAAAGGCAAATCCAGAGCCTGAAATCTTACCGATTTCTTCTTTGGTGCCCAGCGCAGGCAATTGTGCATTCACAAAGATCAGTGCGTATTCTGCACCGATGAACCCCATCCCGAAGGATGCAAGCATCCAGTACAGATTGCTGGCCGCAGGATCGGTGAACCACAAGAGGCCAGACCCAACGACATACATGATACTAAAGCCCACAATCCACGGCATGCGGCGCCCTGTGCTGTCAGCCATCGCGCCAAAAACGGGGGCGGTTAGGGCGATTATGATCCCAAACAGCGCTGTGCTCCACGCCCAAAGGGCTTGGGCTTTGGCATCTGCCAGCTCTTCGTTCAAACCAAGATTTAGGAAATAGACGGCGGCGATCGACGCAAAAAACGGGCCAAAAATAAAGGTGTTTAGGACAGTGTGATACGGTTGACTGGCCCAATCAAAAAAGTACCAACCCCAGATCCGCTTTTTCAGTGATACGTCCGCCATGCCCCAGATCCCTTATTAGGTGTTGAAACGTTTATGGACGGTGCAATGACACGGACGCAAGGAAAGGTTTCAGGTAACTTCTGACATTGGCGGCCAAGGGCGTTTGTCTTCGGCTGCGGTCCACGCTTGCATCCATTCGGGCATGGGTGGGCTGATAGGGTTGTGGCCCAGCGCCTCAGCCACGCGAACGGGCGAAATGGCGCGGCGTCTTTCGGTCACCGCAGCGCGGTAAACTATGTGGTTGGCGCACTCACCGTTTAGTTTCCACATCGACTGCTCGATGTAAATAAACCGTTCATCCCAACACACTGCACGGCTACGCATGGTGAAACGTTCAAACGCGGTCAAACGACGGCGATAACGCACCATGGCCCCTGCCATCGCCAACCCCCATTTATTGACATACAGCGCTTTGATCAAACCACCGCGTTGGGCCGATGCAAAACGACCAAGGTCATAGATCGTCAACACACGCCCGTTGTTCATCTCACCAAAGAAATCGATATCCCACGGCCAACAGATGTGAGTGGATTCATGGATTTCGGAAAAGTCAGTCAGAGGCGGTAGATTGCGGGCTAAAACGATATCTTTGATCATACGAATGAATGGGAACATGTGCAGTCTCCTTTGGGGCTGCTATGGCGGATTTGTTTGCAAAGGGTCAACCAAGTAGATCGCCACAGGCTTGCCCTTTGGACCTTGCGACCTTAGGTAATTCGCAACGCTATAAGGATGTACAAGATGTTGGCAATTTACGGACCACTGCAATTGATCCTAGGGATCGTTTACTTTGTGATGATAGCGCATATTATCATGAGCTGGTTGATCAACTTTCAGGTTTTAAATCTTCACCAACCGATGGTGATGCATATCTGGCAGGGCCTAAACCGCTTGTTAGAGCCTATGTACGAACCCATCCGCCGAATTTTGCCTGATACACGTCCGATGGATTTGGCACCCCTTGTGGCACTGATCATCGTGATTTCACTGCGCACATATATTTTACCGGTTATCTTTGGATTTGCCTAAGGCTCTTGTTCCCTGAATCTTAGTGTGAAATTGTCACCTGTAAGAGCAGATAACTTAAAATTCACAGGGTTTCCCGCATGACCGGCGCTGCCACGTTGCTAAGCGATGTTTTTGGCTTTGATGCCTTCCGCCCCGGCCAACAAGAGATTGTTGAAGCCATAACTGCGGGTGAAAACGTGTTGGCGATTATGCCAACAGGTGGCGGTAAATCCCTTTGCTTCCAATTGCCCGCATTGCTACGTGACGGCGTGACTGTCGTGATCTCCCCTTTGATCGCTTTGATGCGCGACCAAGTGCGCGCTCTGCAAGAGGCCGGAGTAAATGCCGGTGCTTTGACATCTGGCAACACCCCCGAAGAAACCGATGCGGTTTGGGAAGGGTTGGAACGTGGTGACCTAAAGCTGCTTTATATGGCCCCTGAGCGTTTGGCCGCTGGTGGCGTTATGGGCATGTTGCGCCGTGTTGGCGTGAATATGATCGCGGTGGATGAGGCGCATTGCGTCAGCCAATGGGGCCATGATTTCCGCCCTGATTATCTGCGCATCGGTGAATTGCGCCGCGCCCTCAACGTGCCATTGGCCGCCTTTACGGCCACAGCGGACGCTGAAACCCAAATCGAGATCATCGAAAAGCTATTTGATGGCCAAGCCCCCAGCAAATTTTTGCACGGGTTTGATCGCCCCAACATCCACCTTGCCTTTGCCGCCAAAGATGGCCCGCGTCGTCAAATTTTGGATTTCGCCGCTGCACGCAAAGGGCAATCTGGGATTGTCTATTGTGGGACACGCGCCAAAACCGAAGGTTTGGCAGGCGGATTGCGCGAAGCGGGGCATTTGGCCCTGCATTACCACGGCGGCATGGACGCCGAAGACAGACGCAACGCAGAGCGCCGTTTTCAACAAGAAGACGGGTTGATTGTGGTTGCTACCGTAGCTTTTGGGATGGGGATCGACAAACCGGACATCCGCTGGGTCGCGCACGCTGATTTGCCCAAATCGATTGAGGCCTATTATCAGGAAATTGGCCGTGCAGGACGTGATGGTGCCCCTGCCGAAACCCTTACCCTTTTTGGCCCCGAAGACATTCGTTTGCGCCGCAATCAGATTGATGAAGGAATTGCCCCACCCGAACGGCGCGCGGCGGATCATGCCCGTTTGAATGCCTTGCTTGGATTGGCAGAGGCCTTGGAATGTCGCCGCAAGAACCTGCTGGCTTATTTTGATGAAACCGAAGTGACCTGTGGCAAGTGTGATCTGTGCGATTCTCCTGTGGATGTGTTTGATGGTACGGTTGCCGTGCGCAAGGCATTGTCCGCCATATTGCGCACCAAAGAGTGGTTTGGCTCTGGTCATCTGATCGATATTTTGTTGGGCGCACAAACCGAGAAAATCCGCGAACGCGGTCACGACAGTTTACCGACCTACGGCGTTGGGCGTGAATACAGCAAACCACAGTGGCAGGCCGTGTTCCGCCAGATGATGGGGCACGATTTAATCCGCCCTGATCCCACCCGTCACGGGGCATTGCGCATGACCGATACCGCGCTGCCTATTCTGCGGGACGAGGCCAAGATTTCGCTGCGCCGTGACACGATCAAATCAGCCACACGCCGCCCTGCGGTCAAAGCGATGGTATCCGACGAAGACGCGCCATTGCTAAGCGCGCTTAAGGCCAAGCGCCGTGGTTTGGCAGAGGCCGCAAAAGTGCCTGCCTATATTATTTTCAACGACAAAACGCTGATTGAGATGGCAGAGAAACGCCCCGCCAATCTAGATGCAATGGCAGGGATCAGTGGTATTGGTGCCAAAAAGCTAGACAGCTACGGCGATGCGTTTCTCGAGGTCATCAACGGGGAAGCCGCCCAAATGCACCCAACACGGCGCAAACTCGCAGGGCATGATGCGGGGTCGATCTATGACCGATTGCTTGAGGTTCAGGCCGAATTGACCCGTGGCAAAGGCGGCATCGATAAGCCGCTGACCTGCTCTGCTTCGATGCTGGCCAAGGTCGCTCAAATGCGGTCTGGCGATGCGGATGCGATGAACCGATTGCTGGGGGAACGGCGTGCAGAACGATTTACTGCCGCATTTCTGGACGTGCTGCTAGATGCGGGCTAGATCAAGTTCAAAGATTGAAGGGGAAACCAAATGTTAGTTGTGATTTCACCAGCGAAAAAGCTGGATTGGGCAGAGCGGGATGTGGCGACAACGGCCCCTGATTTTCAGGGCGATGCAGTCAAGCTGGCGAAAACCGCCCGCGATTTGTCCCACGGTGATCTGAAAAAACTAATGCACCTCAGTGATACACTGGCCACCCTGAACCTTGATCGATTTAAGGCATTTCAAGATGTACCCGAAGCGGATGTGACCCGTCCAGCGGCGCTCGCTTTTGCCGGGGATACCTATCAAGGGCTAGAGGCCGCAACTTTGGACGCCGATGAAATGTCATGGGCCCAAGATCACTTGCGCATTCTGTCCGGCCTTTATGGAGTGTTGCGGCCGCTTGATTTGATCCAAGCGTATCGTTTGGAAATGGGCAGCCGATTGAAGACAAAGAACGGCAAAAACCTGTACGATTACTGGCAGGACACCTTATCCAACTCGCTGGACGCCCAAGCGGCGGCGGTGGGCAGTGACGTGTTGGTCAACTGCGCCAGCCAAGAGTATTTTGGCGCAGTGGATCTAAAATCCCTAAAGCTGCGCGTCATCACGCCAGCTTTCATGGAAGACAAAGGCCAAGGTCCAAAGATCGTCAGCTTTTATGCCAAAAAAGCGCGTGGTGCGATGGCGCGGTATATGGTGCAGAACCGTTTGACCGATCCAAAATCAATCCTTGAATTTGACGCCGGCGGCTATGCCTATCAGCCTGATCTATCCACAGTAGATAAACCGGTGTTCGTGCGCCCTTACCCAGAAGCTCAATAACTATTCCAAGGTCAGCCGCCCAAGGGATTTGGCGTCCTTTGGCCGATACTCTGACAGCTTGGAATGGATTGCCAATTTGCGCAGCGGTTTGGTGAGGTAGTGATCCAACCCGACCTCTAATATTTCCTGATCGTCACCTGGCATGGCGTGGGCGGTTAAGGCGACAATTCCAACAGGGTTTGGCGTTTCTTTTTCCAGATCACGGATGGCACGGGTAGCTTCTTTCCCATCCATGTTCGGCATGGAAATATCCATGAAAATCAGATCGGGTTTGAAAGCCTGAAAGGCTGCGACTGCCGCCTGCCCGTCATTTGCAAAAACCAGATCTATATCTAAATCCTGCACCATCTTGCTAAATACCAACTGGTTGGTTTTGTTGTCTTCCGCCACCAGAACCCGCATTTGACGTGTGCCGTATTGGTCCGCTTCCTCGGGAATTGCATCGTTCGGAACATCCTCCAGTGACTTGAGCTTCGCAAACAACGCTTTGCGCGGTACCGGTTTTTGCATTAAACCATGGAGATAGGCACGTGCGGGATCTTTGTCCGCGAAGCTTGGGTTGGAACTGAGCAGGATAATCGGCGTTTCTATCCCTTGTTCGCGCATCGCAGCCGCCAATTGCAGACCATCCATTTCAGGCATGTGATGATCCGTCAGAACCAGATCGACATCACCCACTTTGTTCATCGCATTCAAGGCAACACGTCCGTTGACGCAACTGGTCACCCGCAGCCCCAACTGTTCAAGTTGCCGTTCCAGAATGGTGCGATTGGCCGCCACATCATCCACAACCATCACATGGCGCAATCCATCTGAAATGACAGGACGCACAACCTCTTCAGACCCAACCGTATCCAACGGAATTTGAAAACCAAAACACGACCCCGCGTGTTCTTCGCTGGTCACCCAAATTTCGCGCTGCATCAAATTAACCAACCGCTTTGAGATCGCAAGCCCCAGACCAGTGCCATCAAACTGTCGGTTGCGTTCGTTTTCCACCTGATTGAATTCACCAAAAACATGCTTAACCATATCAGGCGGAATGCCTATTCCTGTGTCCTCAATCGTGATGGTCACATTGGCGCTGCCGTGTTCGGGGTCGGGAATACCCAACACGCGGATTAACACATGCCCTTGGCTAGTGAACTTAAGCGCGTTGCCCATCAGGTTTGTCAGCACTTGGCGGATACGCCCGGGATCACCAATGAAACGTGTGGGCAGAAACAGATCATAATCCAGCGCGATAGTAAGCCCTTTGTCACGGGCCAAGGGTTGCAACAAAATAATGATTTCGTGAATGCTGCGCTCCAAATCAAACGGCTCTGGATGCAGTTCCAGTTTATCGGCCTCTATCTTGGAATAGTCCAAAACGTCATTGATGATCGCCAACAAGGACTCACCCGAATTTTTAATCGTCTCGACATATAACCGCTGCTCATCCGTCAAACCCGTTTCAGCCAAAAGGTCAGACATCCCCACAACTCCGTTCATTGGCGTGCGGATTTCATGACTCATATTAGCAAGGAAAGATGACTTCGCCCTGTTGGCGCTTTCTGCAATTTCGCGCGAGGCTTCCAACTGCTTTTCATATTCAACAGTGGTGGTGATGTTGAGGCCAAGGGAAACGATATCCCCCTCTTGGCCCCGCCGATCCATCAGTTTGATATATTGGTCGTTCCAAAGGTGCAGGACGATAGGTTCAGGCGCAGGTTTTTGCCAACGGTGGATCATCATCTCACGCCATTCTTTGGCGCAAAAATCACCGGTGTTCACAATCCCCTCGTCTGTCAACGCCTGTAAAATCCTGACGTAATTGACGCCCGTTGTTATCTCCTCCAACCCATCGAAAATTGTGAGGTACGATTTATTGGCGGCAATCATATTGCTGTCAGAGTTGAAGAACGCGAACCCGACTTGGATCGTTTCAACGGAATCCCACAACCGCCGCTCTGCGATCATCATCTTTTTGTTCGCAACCGTCAGGTCAGATTTCACCCGCGCGTTTTCATCACGGATTGTGGCCACCTCGGCGCGGGTTTCAACGATTTCATCCGAAAGCTTGCGGGCGTGTTTGCCCAGTTTTTGGTTGGCGGCAAACAGCTCTGCTTGCTTTTGTTCCAACATCAGTTCCGCGGCCAGTCGGCCCCGCCGCTCCGTTGTTAGCTTATCGACCATACTCATTTTTCGCACAGGCCCCTTGCGCAGATATCTTCCTCTACATCCATCACATCGGTGAACATCCGATTAACCACGATCACGTGTTTCGCACCTTCATTCATCCACCGTCTGTACAAATGATCGTGCTGGTGTTCAGATGCCCAAAACGGACCTAAGGGGCACAATCCAATGACTGAGAACAGCAACCGCAAACTGTCGATCCAAACACGCGTGGCCCAAGCCCTGCACTTTGTCGAAGCCGAAACGGGCGCTGTTGTCCCATCGATTCAGCCTGCGGCCACATATGCGCGTGATGAAAACTATGAGGTGCGCAAACCCTATTGGTATCGTCGCGATGGCAGCCAAACCACAGCCCACGCAGAGGCCGTAATTGCTGAGATGGAAGGGGCCACTGAATCGCTATTGTTCGCATCCGGCATGTCCGCCTGCACCGCTGTGATCGAACACTTGCCCACGGGGTCACATATCGTGGCACCCAAGGTCATGTATCACGGGGTTTTGGCGCAAATTCAAAATTACGCCGCCAACGGTCGTGTCACGGTCAGTTACTATACCGCAGGGAATTTAGCGGAATTGGAAAGCGCAGTTGCTGCGCAACCAACCACCCTTGTTTGGGTCGAAACCCCTAACAATCCAAACTGGGAAGTCACAGACATTAAGGCCGCCGCAGACATCACCCATGCGGCGGGGGCCAAGTTGGTCACTGATTGTACTGGCACGCCACCCTCTATGACCAAAGCATTGGATTTTGGGGCCGACATTTCGTTTCATTCCGCCACCAAATACTTGAACGGACACTCTGACATCACCGCAGGTGTTTTGTCTGTGCGTGAGACAGGCAAGTATTGGGATGATATCTGCATGGTGCGCAAACTTCATGGCACCGCCCTGCATTCTTTTGACGCGTGGTTGTTGATCCGCGGCATGCGCACCCTGTTCTTGCGGGTTGAACGGTCGTGTAAAAACGCAATGGCGATTGCCACCCATTTTGAGGGGCATCCGTTGCTAGAGGCTGTTCTATATCCTGGCCTTGCGTCCGATCCAGGGCATGAAGTGGCCAAACGCCAGACCAACGGTCAGTTCGGTGGCATGATGTCAATCATCGTCAAAGGGACTGAGCAAACAGCCATCGACACCACGCGGTTCTGCGAATTGTTTTACCCTGCAACGTCATTAGGTGGGGTTGAGAGTTTGGTTGAACATCGCAAGACAGTTTCAGGCGACGGCTTTCCCGTGCATCCACGTTTGCTACGTTTGTCTATCGGGATCGAAGATGCAGATGATCTGATTTATGATATTGAACAGGCTCTAAGACGGGCTAATCAGCCCGCTTAGCGCTGCCCCTCGCGCAGCCACGCACCGATGATGAACAGACCCGCGATCAACAGGACCAACCAACTTGGCAGCAATGGTGTCAGGCGCACCTCGCGCACTTCGAACGCGTGGCGTGGTGTCAGTCCGATCCAACCACGCCCTGTTGCGGGGCGTCCCTCGCGCACGTTGCGCAGGGATGGCAGGCCATCTTCAATCCCATGCGTACCGCCGCCAGTGGCCTTGATCATCGGGGCCAAGATGTCGTCCGTCGCAATCGTATTCACAAACTCGCGCGGGGCGGCGGGGCCAAGGCCAATAACGGTGTCCTGATCGCCATTGCTAAGGCGATACAGGCCAATCTCTAATCCCTCAAACATGCCCTCGAATTTACCGGCCTCAACCCGATCCAAACCCAGTGTCGTGATGGTGCCATCGGGGGCAGTAATGGTGACCTCAGGTATGTCTTCGGCCAAAGTACGTCGCGTGATGCGCATGGTTTGACCGATTGCATTGGCGGTTAGGGCTTCTTCCTCCAGATCGGGTTCTTTCATCATCCAGTGACCCAAACGGCGCAGCAATTCCAACTGTGGCCCGCCACCGTCATAGCCACGGTTCCACAACCACGCATGATCAGAGGCCAGCAGCGCCACGCGCCCTTCTCCAACACGGTCTAAAACCAGCAAAGGTCGCCCATCCACGCCCTCCATCACAGTATCCCCAGATGTGGTGACCACATCAATTTGACGCAACCATTTACCCCATTCGTCATTGGACTGCAGATTGGCCGTCACAGGATGGCGTTGCCCCAGATCAGTCACAACTGGCAGATAGGGTTCTTCCAAAACGCGCGCCGTGGGTTCAGCGGGAATGACACGCCCCAAAGGCGAGCGATAAATGCTATCAGCACTGGCAAAATCAGGGCCAGCAGCAACCAGAACAGCACCGCCCTGCTCAACATAATTCACGATGTTTTCAAGGTAGATCACAGGCAAGATTCCGCGCCGTTTGTATCGGTCAAAAATGATCAGATCAAAATCGTTGATCTTCTCCAAAAACAGCTCGCGCGTTGGGAAAGGGATCAGACTTAACTCCTCAACTGGCACACCGTCTTGTTTTCCAGGGGGGCGTAGAATTGTGAAGTGCACCAGATCAACTGAACTGTCCGACTTCAACAAATTGCGCCAAGTGCGCCCCCCTGCATGGGGTTCGCCCGACACCAATAAGACGCGCAGACGGTCCCGCACGCCGTTAATCTGGATCAATGATGTATTGTTACGATCCGTCAGCTCTGTGGCGACTGTTGGGACCGTGAACTGGATTACGTTTCGCCCGCTGTGGGGCAAGGTCAGGGGCACGTCCATGTCCTGTCCAATGGGCACGTCGAACCGTTGCGCTGGTCCGCCATCGATCGAGATATCAAGCAATGCGGTGTCTTGCAATCGTAAGACGGCCCCTATGTCATCAATGCGCAGGGTCAGCGTGATCGGTTCACCGATAATGGCAAAGGCCGGTGCGTTTTTCACAGTCAGACGGCGGTCCCAATCGGTGGCGTAGCCTGATCTAATCATGTGAAAGGGTGCGGGCAAATTGATTGGGACATCTGCATCATGAATTTGCCCATCCGTCACGGCAATCACACCTGCGATACGGCCACGGGGTTCTTGGGACAGTGCATCATTGATCGCACCAATCAATAGGGTACCTTCGTCCCCTTCCCCGTCAGCAACAGTGATGCGACGCAGTTCGGTGTTACCACGTGCCGTAATCGCTGCCGCCATCTTGTCCGCCGCAACGCGCGATTGCACCGCGCGGTCACTGAGGGATTGTGAAGCAGACACATCCTCAATCATCACCACAATATCAGACAGCTTGCTACGATCCTCTTGTTGAAGCGATGGACCTAACAACGCGAGCAAAACAAACAGCCCTGTGCATCCGCGCAAGGCCCAGCCACGCAACCCACGCCATACTGCCAAGACAACACCCAAAATGACAACACCGCCCAAGGCCATAAGCACAGCCAAAGGAAGCAGTGGATCAAAGATGACGGAGTTGGTCATTGGCCCAGCCGCTCCAGCAAAGCAGGCACATGGACCTGATCGCTTTTGTAGTTTCCAGTAAGAACATACATTACCAAATTCACGCCAAAGCGGTTTGCCAATTCGCGCTGACGTTCACCGCCATATCCACGTCCAACAGGCAGCAGTGGCGCGCCCGAAGTGGCCGTAGCCCATGCACCGGCCCAATCGTTGCCGCCAATCACAACAGGCGTCACGCCATCATTCAAGTTGCGAAACGGCATACCATCCACCTGTTGCGCGTCGATGGATGCGGCTTCAACCCAGACATCACGGCCCACATATCGACCCGGGAAATCCTGAAGCAAATAAAACGCACGCGTCAGAACGTGGTCACTGGGTGTTGGCTCTAACGAGGGAATATCCATCGATTTCGCGAGGTCTTGCAGCTTGCGTCCATTCGGGCTGGCGCTGCCAAAACCTGCGACATTGGCATCGCGGGTATCAAGAATGATCAAACCGCCAGAACGCAGGTAAGTGTTCAGCTTTGCGTATGCCTCAACTGACGGGCGCGGTTGTTCAAGGGTAATCGGCCAATAGATAATCGGGAACAGTGCCAGTTCGTCTGTTTCAAGATTGATACTAACGGGGGCTTGGGGTTCAATTGAGGTTCGAAAGAACAGCGTATCGGACAGACCGCGCAGACCTGCATATGCGATACCATCCACCTCGGTGTTACCCGTCACAATGTGGGCCAATGCCAGTTCTGACGCCACATCAATGTCGACGGTTTGCGCATGTGCGGGAGGTTCGTCTAGGCCCATCAAGCCCAGCACGATCAACGCCATGGTACTACGCGACACTTGACCCAACAGCTTGCCCGACAAAGCCAGCGAGGCGATCACATCTACCAGCAAAAGCAGCAAAGCCAAACCCAGAAGCGGCCCACCAAGCTGGCGTGGCGGTACGGTGGAGTAAGAGCTGACAGTGACGGTATCAGGCCATTGTATAGCATTCAAAATATCACCGTCATTCAGTACATTGCGCGCCAGTGTCCGATCCCCAGAGGTGTAAATGCCCGGCAATAAAATCGCGGATGGGTCGGCCGCCACCAAATCGGGGCCGTCTACACTTGGCATCGTACCCGCGTCACGCAATGCTCCAAAGCCATCCATCACTTGGCGCGGCGTCCAAACCATGCCTTCAAGGTCGTCGATAGACGGCGCTGTGACGGGTGAGGAAACAGCTAACCGTTCCAGCATTTCCACGAACAAAACTGAAAACGGTAAGCTGGACCATTCGGCATTGGCGGTGACGTGGAACAAGACGACTTGCCCTTGTCCAACCGGTTTGCGAGTGACCAAAGGGGTTCCGTCACTGAGTTGGGCAATCACGCGTGCGGCCAAGGTGGGATCGGGTTGCGCCATCACTTGGGCATTCACCACCACATAGTTGGGAACCTTCAAGCCAAAGAATGGTGAGGTTTCACTGAAGGGTGCGATTGCTTTCGGCTCGCCCCAACTCATTGCGCCACCTACGCTACGTCCACCACTGCGCAAACGCACTGGCATCAACGGGTCCTCAATGGCACGGCTGATATCGCTGGCTGCGACGCGCGGCCCTGCAAAGCGCAACAGCAGTCCACCCGCCTTGGTCCACGCCAGTAGTTTTTCGGTTTCTTCTGCAGATAAGATCGCAACATCCGCCAAGATGATAACATCCGGGTTCGCAGGTAGAACATCGACCAGCGCACCTGTCAAAATATCTGCAGTAGGTTCCAGCGCGACATTTAGATAATGAAGAGGAGAAAGAAGCTCTAACCCCTCGCGCCCCCGACGACCTGCAACCAATGCTACTTCGCGCCTCTGGAACGTATTGTCCACCAAGGTGCGCGCGCCGGCGGATCGTATTCCTTCGATTTCAAAAGACGTGACACGTGCCCGCAGTTCAGCGGGCAACACCAAAGATGCATTCGCCACCTTTTCGCGGCCGCTAAATTGCGCAGTAACGCGTGCCAGCGTCGCGTTATACCCTGATGGGTCGCGCCCTTGGGCAAGGATGGTGACGGCCTGATCCCCGATCGCGTTCGCACGCAGGGTCGTTACATTTATCGTTCCATCAACGTATTGCGCAGGGGTTAGCCCGACGATCTGCTGTGTTCCTTGGAAAATACGCAAATCCTGGGCTGCATTGAGGGCAGACAGAATGTCATCTTGCCCCTCATAGGCCACTCCATCGCTGAACCAAACGACTGAAGATGCGTTGGCATTCGTGATGTGCGTAATCGCTTGGGCCACATTGTCTGGGCTAGGCAGCCACGGGTTAGGTTTCAGTCCTGCAACAGAGGGTTCAACAACAGAAGCAGGGCGAAAATTCAGCGGTTTAGGGTCTGTTAGCTGAAGAATGGCCACAAGTTGCCCTGCACTGGTTGCGCGGTTGATCTCACCCTTGATTGCTTGCATCTGTTGGGTATGCCCAACGGCACCGGCCCATGATCCGTCAACCACAATCAAATTTGGACCCGCAATTTCATTGCTGGAATTATCAGGATTTAGGATTGGTTGGGCCAGCCCGATGATCAGCGAAGCGACCGCCAAGATACGCAGCAGCATCAGCCACCACGGGGTACGATCTGTGACTGTTTCACCGTCTTTCAAACCCAGCAACAGTGCCACACCCGGAAAGCGACGGCGCACGGGTGCTGGCGGAACGGCACGCAATATCAGCCATAGGATTGGCAATGCGAACAACAAAGCAAGCAACCAAGGTGCACCAAACCCTATGCCCCCAAGGACCGTCATAATCGCGCACCACCGCTTAGCGCTTGATATAGCCACAGCAGACCTGATTGCGGCGACTTCTCTGTGTTGTGCAGGCCGTATTGCCAACCAGTGCGCGTGCAAAGACGTTGCAGTTCATCTTTACGCTGCGCCAACCGCGCCAAGTAACGATTGCGCAGATCATTGGCCTTGAGGGTTTCGTGCCGCATAGAGCCACCCACGCTTTCAAAGATAGTACGCCCATGAAAGGCGAATTCCTCTTCGCTGGGGTCAAGAACCTGAAGCAACACACCGCGCACACCGCGATCAGCCGCTTTGGTCAGGGCCAACTCAACTGGTGCGATATCCCCCAAAAAGTCAGAGGCGAACATCGCGGCCGCATTGGGGATCATCGCACTGTGTTCAGGCGGCGCATATTCCGCGCTGTCTTCTTCACTTAACATCTCTGCCAGTCGCAGGATTTGAGCATTGCCACGTCGCGGCGGAAGGCGCGCTCCAGTCACCCCAACACGTTCGCCACCACGGTTCAGCAAGATCGCCAATGACACCGTCAAAAGGCGTGCGCGGTCCATCTTGGTCGGCAACGTATCAACGCTGTTAAATCGCATCGATGCGCCCTGATCACACCACAACATCACCGTTTGCGCGATTTGCCATTCGCGTTCACGCACGAACTGTTGATCGCCCAGCGCGCTGCGGCGGTGGTCAATCATGCGGCGGCTGTCACCAATTTGTGCAGGGCGGTATTGCCAGAAATCATCGCCCGAACCCGCGCGTCTGCGCCCGTGATCCCCAAGCAGCACAGCACCCGCCAATTGCTCTGCCCGCGCCAAAAGGGGCGGCAGACGGGCGGCCTGATCTTCAGACCTTGCACGGAGGGTGGCAGGGATGTTCACGCGGCGGGTTTTCCAGTGATGAGGGTTGTGGAGGTTGTATCAATAAGGTCGATCAATGTGTCACCGCGCGCACGCGCGGTAAAGTTCAACGCCATGCGGTGGCTGAGGACCGGACGGGCCATATCAAGAACATCCTCAACTGAAGGGGCCAAACGTCCATCAAGCATCGTTCTGGCCCGAACAGCCAGCATTAGAGCCTGCGCAGCACGCGGTCCCGGACCCCACGCAACCGTTTCACGTACATTTTGCGAGGCCGTTGGATCATCAGGGCGGAAGGCGCGCACAAGGTCTAGGATCATCTCAACCACGCTATCGCCAACCGGCATACGGCGCAGAAGGTTTTGGGCCTCTAGCAATTCACCAGCGCCGAAAATTGCGTTTGCTTCTGCCTCTGCTTCTCCAGTGGTTTCCAACAGAATATCGCGCTCTGCGTCGCGGTCAGGATAGGGCACATCGATCTGCACAAGGAAGCGGTCAAGCTGGGCTTCTGGCAGCGGATATGTGCCTTCTTGTTCAATCGGGTTTTGGGTGGCTAGGACGTGGAAAGGGGTGCCAAGTGGGCGATCCTCTCCCGCGACGGTCACGGCCTTTTCCTGCATCGCCTGCAACAGCGCAGATTGGGTGCGGGGGCTGGCGCGGTTGATCTCATCCGCCATCAAAAGTTGGCAAAAGATTGGGCCCTTCACAAAACGAAAGGCACGCGATCCATCCGCGTTGGTGTCCAGAACTTCAGACCCCAGAATGTCAGCAGGCATCAGGTCAGGTGTGAACTGTACGCGGTTGCCATCCAGCCCCATAACGGTGCTGAGGGTTTCAACCAAACGCGTCTTTCCCAGACCGGGAAGACCGACCAGCAAAGCATGCCCACCGCACAGCAATGCTGTCAATGTCAGGTCGACAACCCTCTCTTGTCCAATGAAGCGACGGTTGATGGATGCCTTGGCCTGACCAAGTTTTTCGCCCAGCGCCTCTATTTGCAAAACCATATCTTGGCTATTGGTCATGACATCTGTCTCCGGCAGGTTATATCTATTGGTAACAACCTATCGCCTAACGACGGAATGACAATTCATATGAGTGGACAAAACACCGTGACCCCCAGTGCAGAAGGCCTTGTTGCCTCTATAAACGCCACGAAAACGCGCGGTTTGCCGCCTGTGCACCTGTGGAACCCGCCGTTCTGTGGTGATCTGGATATGCGCATCGCGCGAGATGGGACGTGGTTTTACGAGGGCACGCCGATTGGGCGACCTGCATTGGTTAAGATGTTTTCGTCGATCTTGAAGCGGGAAAACGAAAAATACTTCCTTGTGACACCTGTTGAGAAGGTAGGGATCGTGGTCGATGACGCCCCATTTGTGGCGATTGATTTCAACGCGACAGGCGCAGGTACAGAACAGGTTTTGACATTCACAACGCAGGTCGATGATGTTGTTGTTGCGGGGCCTGATCACCCCATTCGGGTTGAGCGGGATAGTGAGACGGGGGAGCCGTCGCCGTATATCTTGATCCGCGCAGATTTAGAGGCGCTGATTGATCGCAAAAGTTTCTATCGGTTGGTGGATTTGGGCGTGCATCACGAGGGTTGGTTTGGCGTTTGGTCTGGTGGCGCGTTTTTTGGGATTATTCCGTCGGGGGAGTTGGAATGAGGCTGAAATCAAAGGAAGCACAAAATGATAATTGATAGAGTTTTTTCCTGAAAATTATGGAAAGATCGCATCCTATTGACCGCGGCTAGGACCGAACCAGGTGAAGAAAGATATGGGAAATTCCATCTTGGCCGGGACTTAAAGCTTAAAAACAACATATCAATCGAGGAAAGATCAGCACTTTACCGTTTCCCATACACGCCATTAATTGGTGGTGAAAAATACTGCGGTCTGTGCAGCATTGGTCTGCTTTCTTACAGTTATTCTGCCATTCCTGATCCAGTATCAATTGGAAGGTATTGCTCCATTTCAGATGGCTTGTCCTTTCTTGACAGTCATCATCCACTCGGCGGGGTAACAACTTCCGTCTTAGGCTTCAGGCCAAGAAATCCATTGTGCAGTGACATTACAACTCGGAAAACAGTCCGGGAAACAAGTTGGCATGCACGCGACAGAAAGCCCTGGCCCGTCATAAAACACGACGTTTGGATCGGAAATAACGTTATTTTGGCTTTGGGGATTACGATTGGCACAGGATCCGTCATTGCATCGGGATCGATTGTAACAAAAGATGTAGAGCCCTTTTCAATTGTTGCAGGAAACCCAGCAAGACACAAAAAATTCCGGCTTGAAGATGCAGGGCTTCGGGCTGCACTCTTGGCCTCTAAATGGTGGGAATACCATCCTTCGGATGTGGAGCGATTGGGTATTGGCATGCCTATAGATTTTCTAAAAAACCTTGAATCGAAAGTATCCTTGGGCCAAATCAAGACGTATCATCCAACAACCTATCACATCACGGCCGACAGTTATGAACGTGTGGAGGGTGCTTACCAAGAATGAACATGGCGGATTAACCATCAAACTTGATGGTATGGCAACTCCTAGGAGAACCTCAACGCCTGCTTCAAAAAACCTTCCGCGCCTTTATCCGCTACATCGTTAACCGCTTCAAATTTCAAATGCCGACGGTTCTTGCCCTTGCCCTCAAGCCTCCCATCAGGATCATTGAACGACGCGCCTTGAGAGAACTCTAACGACACATGGTCTTTGTAGACATAAATCCCGCCAACAAATTTCTTGTCGCTGTCAGGATCGTGGGCCAGAACTTCGCCGCCATACTTAGGCACAAACCGCACGTCGTGCGCGATCTGTTCGACAGTCTCTTTGATCGCATTACTAATACCGTCTGAAATCAATTGATCCATTTAAATTCCTTTCACACATAAAAAAGGCGGACCCAAAGGCTCGCCCGTATTCTTATTCTGCTGACCGTTTTGGCAATATCCAATCGGGTCGTACAAAGTGGCAGGTATAGCCGTTTGGTATCCGCTCAAGGTAATCTTGATGCTCTGGCTCTGCCTCCCAGAAATCGCCAACTGGGTCTACTTCGGTCACAACTTTGCCCGGCCAAATGCCTGATGCCTCGACATCTGCAATAGTATCAAGCGCCGTTTGGTACTGCGCTTTGTTGGCGTAGTAGATGGCGGAACGGTAGCCCAAACCACGGTCGTTGCCTTGGCGATTAGGCGTGGTCGGGTCGTGGATTTGGAAGAAGAATTCCAACAGCTCACGGTAGGTAATTTTGTTAGGGTCGAACATGATTTCGATCCCTTCCGCGTGTGTCCCGTGATCGCGGTAGGTTGCGTTTGGAACGTCCCCACCAGTGTACCCCACACGGGTGTCCGTGACGCCCGACATTTTACGGATCAGGTCCTGCATACCCCAGAAGCATCCACCTGCTAAAACTGCGCGTTCAATCGTCATGTGACGTCCTCCACTTGGTTAATATATGCGCCGTAACCTTCCTCATCCATATCGTCACGGTGGACGAAACGTAGGGAGGCCGAGTTGATGCAGTACCGCAATCCGCCCCGATCACGTGGACCGTCTGGAAACACGTGGCCTAGGTGGCTGTCGCCGTGCATAGAACGCACTTCGGTGCGGACCATGCCAAGGGTCGCGTCCTTCAGTTCGGCCACGTTTGCTGGCTCAATCGCTTTGGTAAAGCTGGGCCAGCCGCATCCACTTTCGTATTTGTCGCTTGAGGCAAACAATGGCTCACCCGATACGATATCGACGTAAAGGCCTGGCTCTTTGTTGGCCAGCAGTTTGCCCGTACCTGGACGTTCTGTGCCACTTTCTTGCGTCACATAGAACTCCTCTGGTGAGAGGGTGGCGATGACATCTGGATTTTTTGTGTAGGTGGTCATGGCGTGTCCTTTCATGTTGGTTGTCTATTAGATGGGGCTGCGATGCATAAAAGAAAAGGATGAAATCGTTTCGATACAATTGTCGGGATCAACATCCTGTGACAAACAGTAGTAATTAACACAGTAAGGGATCAGGAAATGGCGCAACAACCACGTGCATGGCAACGTATGCTGTCTGGTCGCAGGCTGGATTTGCTAGACCCCACCCCTGTGGATATTGAGATCGAAGACATTGCTCACGGCCTTGCCTTTGTTGCGCGCTGGAACGGTCAAACCCACGGCGATTTCGCCTATTCTGTGGCTGAACATTCACTGCTTGTTGAGACCCTATATGGTCGTATATCGCCCAATGCCCCGATTAAGTGGCGGTTGGCGGCCCTGCTGCATGATGCGCCTGAATACGTGATTGGTGATATGATTTCCCCCGTTAAAGCCGCCGTCGGTCCGGGTTATGGAGAATTGGATGATCGCTTGACGGCTGCAATCCACATTCGCTTTGGCCTGCCTGCGGTGATCCCTGTTACGGTCAAAAAGCAGATAAAGAAAGCGGACCGTATTAGCGCATGGATGGAAGCCGTCCAAATCGCAGGCTTTTCACACGAAGAAGCGACCAAGCTGTTTGGCAAACCAGATTCAGGCTTGATCGAAGGACTTTCCATCGTTTTGCGCACCCCTGTTGAAACGCGCAACGACTTTACCGCCCGTCACCACGCACTGCTAAAGGAAATGCCATGACCTCTGTACGCCGCGCCAGTTCGATGGACGCCAAGTCAATGGCGACCTTGTTGAATGCTATCATTGAAAAGGGTGGCACCACGGCCAAGACCCAAACCGTAACAGGGGACGACATCAACGAATGGATGTCATTTGCCCCAGAAGAATCTGCATGGCATGTCGCATTGGATGACGCTGAACAGGTCATCGGATTTCAATGGATTTCCCCGCACGAAAAATTGCCGGCAGAGGCGTGCGATGTCGCGACCTTTGTTCAGGTCGGGCGTACGGGGTTGGGCATTGGGTCATCCCTGTTTTCGGCCACCTCAAAGGCAGCCAAAAACTTGGGATACGTTTGGATCAACGCGACTATCCGCGCCGACAATGAGGGCGGATTGACCTATTATCAATCGCGCGGTTTTCGCACGTGGACAATCGACAAAGACGTCAAGTTGGGCAGCGGTTTGATCGTCGACAAGATCAGCAAGCGCTACGACATCTAAACGCTTAGCGCGGTGAACGTTTTGCCAAAATACGCTGCAATGTTCGGCGGTGCATGTTCAGGCGGCGGGCTGTTTCAGATACGTTGCGATCACACAATTCGTAGACACGTTGAATGTGTTCCCAACGTACGCGATCTGCACTCATCGGGTTTTCCGGTGGTGGTGGCAGATCATCGCCCGAGGCCAACAACGCATTCATGATATCGGTCGCATCCGCTGGTTTGGACAAATAGTCTGTCGCGCCAATTTTTACCGCAGCAACAGCCGTCGCAATCGCACCATAACCTGTCAGGACAACGATACGTGCATCTGGGCGTTTTTCACGCAGCACTTCGACCACGTCCAGACCATTGCCGTCTTCAAGACGCAGATCGATCACGGCATATGCTGGTGGGCGGGCCGTTGTAATTGCGCGACCTGCAGCAACGCTACCGCCGGTCTCAACTTCAAAGCCACGTTTCTCCATCGCTTTAGCAAGGCGGCGCAAAAAGGGTTCGTCATCATCCAGCAACATCAATGTGCGGTCTTCACCAAGGTCGTATTCGATTGGGTCTGCCATGTGATCGTCTCCTTGTTCAGAGTTAATATGGGTCGCGGACACCCTTTGGTCAAATTAAGTCACAATATTAAGCGTTGTCGATGAAGCACCCGACCGTTTTAGCCATATCTTCGGCCCCAATTTCACGGCGAAAAAATTCGACAAACCCATGTTCTGGAAGAACCAGATAACTAAACGTTGAGTGATCAACGAGGTAATATTCGTCGTCCGCTGGGTGCGCTTTGTAATATGTACGGTACGCTTGGCTGGCCGCTTTAACCTGTTCAGGTGACCCCGTCAGACCAATCATTTTTTCGTGCATGTTGAACGCAAAATCGCCAACTACTTCAGGCGTGTCGCGATTGGGATCGATGGAGATGAAAAGTGGTGTCATGGATTGGCCACCCTCCGCCAAAAAGTCAGTGGCCTCAGCATTGCGCGACACATCTAGTGGGCAAACATCTGGGCAGAACGTGTAGCCAAAATAAACCATTGTCGGTTCGGTGATGACATCCTTGTCTGTCACTGTTTCACCTTTGGCGTTCACCAACTCAAAAGGTCCACCAATAGCTGTTCCACCTGCAACCGCGGATGCGCGACATTGTGCAAATTGATCTGGATTGGCGTCTCGGGTTGCCAACCATGAGCCCCCAACCAAAACAGCTGCGGCAATTGCGGCAATTGGTGCGATGATACGTGACATGTTATTCGCCTTATATGTTAGTACTGTTTAACAATGCTGGATTGATAACAGTCCCCCTATCCTGCGCAATCAAAGAAATAGTGAGCCCATGCCTGATCCCCACCTTAGCGTTTTCACCGAACAGCAAAGATCCAACTGGATAAGGCTTAGAACCATGATTTTCCTACGATGGGTCGCCATTGTGGGACAATTAACCGCAATCTTAGTGGGGCAATATGTCTACGGATTGCAGTTGGAATTGGGCCTTTGTTACTTTGCTGTGGGTCTTTCAGTCATCGGTAACCTGGTCGCTGCCTTTGTCTTTCCAGAAAACAAGCGCCTGTCTGAGCGCGAAAACCTATCCATGGTCATGTTCGATTTGCTGCAATTGGGATTCTTGTTGTTTCTTTCTGGTGGCCTGCACAATCCGTTTGCATTGCTACTGTTGGGTCCAGTTACTGTGTCAGCCGCGGTTCTTACAACGCGATCAACTCTACTGGCTGGTGGCACTGCAATTGCCATGGTGACGCTGCTGTCCAAGTTCCATCTATCCCTTAAAACTGACCAAGGATTTATCCTGCGCGTGCCCGATATTTTCCTGTTTGGGAACTGGATCGCATTGGTCATTGCCATTGTATTTATCGGGGCCTATTCACGCCGGATTACGTCTGAAATGCACTCTATGTCCGATGCGCTAACCGCCACTCAAATGGCCCTGTCGCGCGAACAAAAGTTGACTGATCTAGGCGGCGTTGTCGCTGCTGCGGCCCATGAATTGGGCACTCCTCTTGCTACGATCAAACTGGCCAGTTCAGAATTGATGGACGAATTGGAGGATCGCGAAGATTTACGCGCAGACGCCGCATTGATCCGTGAGCAGGCAGACAGGTGTCGCGATATTTTGCGCGATATGGGTCAGGCAGGAAAAGACGATTTGCACTTGCGCCAAGCACCCCTGATGACAGTCATCGCGGAGGCAGCAGAACCCCATGAACATCGCGGAAAATCTGTGCATTTCTCACACGATCCACTGGCAGGCTCCGAGATGAGCCAACCCGCAATTTTGCGTAAACCAGAGATCATTCATGGGTTGCGTAATCTGGTTCAAAACGCGGTCGACTTCGCCAGCAAGAATGTATGGGTCGAAGGGCATTGGACTGCAGACACCATTTCAATCCGGATCGTTGATGATGGCACAGGTTTCCCACCTCATTTAATTGGACGCATTGGTGATCCCTTTGTTGGGCGTCGCAAAACGCCAACTGAAGGTCAGGATCGACCAGGGTATGAAGGCATGGGCTTGGGTCTTTTTATTGCCAAAACATTGTTGGAGCGTTCTGGTGCAGAGCTAAGTTTTGCAAACGGATCTGATCCATACATGATGACGCAAGAACAGGGTGTACACACTGGTGCAATTGTCGAGGTAAAGTGGCCACGTGAAGCGATTGATGCGCATCATGGAAGCAACGCTATCCCGATTGGCGAAAACCAGAAAATAGTAGATTAAGATCTTCGCACTGTTAAATAATTAACGAACCGTTAACAAATTACGCCGACACTATATTGGAGAAGGCGTGTTGGGGTTTGGTTCGAATGTCACTTGTAAATGTCCTTATAATTTTCGCTACCGCTTCGATCAGTACGGCTATTGCTCTTTGGTATTTGAACAAAACCCTTATTGGGACCTCGGAAAACCCTCGAAGCGATCCGTCAGATGAGATCTCGTTTTTGTTCAAGGGCGAAACCTTACAGCACGCATCAGAAGCGGGACTTCGAATTGAACGATTTGGCGGAGTAGGCAGCGAGTGGGCTGCACTAAGGGCGCGTTTGGCGCAGCGATTTCCCAGCTTTCCCGCAGAACCCACGAAAAATAAGAATACTGTTACGATTTCATCGCAAAGCGACACCGATCTTGCGAAGCTCGAAATCCGACAAATTGATGATGCTACCCATGTTCAGATCATCGACCAAAAAACCTTGCCACTTGAGGCCCAGCATAAAATCAGATCACTCGAAGCTGAAGTGATGGTGACAAGTTTGGCAGGCACTACCGCACCGTATCCGATATGGCAGATCGATAAGGCGGGTGAAGTTTTCTGGCATAATAATGCCTATGAGCACCTCTATCAAAGAATATTTGAAAAAGACCCCTCAGTTATCCAGCCCCTATTTGATATTGAAGCACAGACCAGTAACCCACTCCAAAGTAGGCGGACATCAATTTCCTCTGCTATCGATGAAAACAACTTTGGTACGACATTTCTTGTGTTGAATCGGACGTCGGCACTATTTGTCATGCGATTGATATCAACGCCGTCATTGATGCGGAAATTGCCCAACGCAATTTTGTTCAAACTCTTGCCAAAACCTTTGCGCACTTGTCGACTGGATTGGCAATTTTTGACCGAAATGGACAGTTGGCTTTGTTCAATCCTGCACTTGTTGATTTATCAAAATTACAGGTAGAGTTTTATCGACACGGCCTGACCTCTTGTCGTTCTTTGACCGATTACGCGACAATCAAGTCATGCCAGAACCCAAGAACTACCACTCATGGCGCGAAGAATTAGCAAATGTTATCAAGGCCGCAACTGTTGGAAGTTATCAAGAAAACTGGAGCCTAGGAACAGGGCAGACCTATCGAATTTCGGGGCGACCTCACCCCGATGGGGCAATCGCATTTCTTATCGAAGATATCAGCGCTGAAGTTTCATTGGCGCGTGGTTTTCGCGCTGAGTTGGCTATTGGTCAATCCATGATGAACACCTTTGTTATTGGAATGGTTGTATTTTCCTCAATTGGGGTTCTCCAGTTTTGCAATAAGGCTTACCGCGAAATGTGGAAATTCGACCCCGAGATCGCTTTTGTTGATGTAACTATTTTGGACGCGCTCAAAGATTGGCAACGCCAAAGCCAACCTAACCCCGCATGGGCTGACATCCGTGATTTTGTTATGAAGATTGGCCCCCAATCGCCTTCTACCCGCGAAATGAAATGGAAAAACGGCGATGTGTTCTCTTGTTCTTTAAAGCCCGTTGCTTTGGGTGCCACTATGCTGATTTTCCAAACCGAACCAGCCGTTACCCATGGTACCGCTGAAAAGAGCCGAGAACTGCAGGAATAAGACCAATTTGACTTGCAGCGAGGTAACACCCACGCCACCATAGGCGCTATGGCAAACAGCAACTTGAAAATTCATCTGGCGGACGCGGAGGCAACCGCAAACCTTGCAAGTATTCTTGCCCAAAATGTGCAATCTGGTGACACAGTTTTACTGTTGGGCGAGGTTGGTGCTGGCAAAACTCATTTTGCACGTTCGTTTATCAAATCTCTTTTGACTGTGGACGAAGACGTACCCTCTCCAACCTTCACGCTTGTGCAGACATATGACACTGTGATTGGTGAAGTTTGGCATTCAGATCTTTACCGGTTAAGCGCAGAACAAGAGATCGAAGAGCTTGGCTTGTTTGATGCCATGATCGAAGCAGTTTGCCTGATCGAATGGCCTGACAGATTAGGAAGCTATACCCCAACTGATGCGCTTCATATCGAATTGACACCTTCAAGCACCTTAGATTCACGTGTGCTGATCGCGCAATGGGATGACCCAAAGTGGGATGCAAAAACCAAGGGATGGCGCAATGACTGATCGCCAAGCAGCCATGTCCGAATTTCTGGGAACAACCCAGTGGAGCAATGCCCAGCGCGTTACAGTGGCCGGCGACGCATCCAATCGACGTTATGACCGTTTAACGCATGTCGATGGCGCTACCGCAATTTTGATGGATGCACCGCCAGAAAAAGGCGAAGATATCCGTCCGTTTGTTAAAATTGCGCAGCACTTGGATGCAATCGGACTGAACGCACCCAGAATCTATGCGCAAGATGAATATCAAGGTTTTTTAATCTTGGAAGACCTTGGTGATGACCTGTTTGCGCGGGTTTTAGAGGTTTCACCTCATCTTGAAGCCCCGCTTTACGAGGCTGCCGTTGATGTCTTAACCCATCTGCACAAAGCACCCTGTCCGCCGCTTACCCCATATAACGCTGAGGTCATGACGCAAATGGCTGCGCTTGCTTATGGATGGTATGTTCTGGGTTCCACTGGTCAAATACACCCTGCTAAAACCACTGCGTTTTCGACTAAATTCAGTGAGCTTCTTACCCCCCTAGAATCCGCACCCCAAGTTTTGATCCAGCGAGATTACCATGCTGAAAACCTTCTTTGGATGCCGAAACGAGACGGGGTTAAAAAGGTTGGCTTGCTTGATTTTCAAGACGCAATGCTGGGCCATCCTGCATATGATCTGGTGTCTGTTTTGCAAGACGCGCGCCGCGATGTGTCACCTGAAGTTCAGTCACAGATGAAGGCCCGCTACATCACGAAAAACAATCTGGAGGCCGATGAATTCGAGACGGCCTATGCCCTGCTTGGTGCGCAACGCAACCTACGCATATTGGGTGTTTTTGCCCGTCTTTGTATGCGTGATGGCAAAGCACATTACGTTGATCTTATTCCACGGGTTTGGTCACATATTGAGACTAACCTAGCCCATCCTGCATTATCTTCGATTGCAGAGATGGTTCTAAACGACCTTCCATTTCCAGATGAAACCATTTTAGCCAAGTTGAAATCAAAATGCGCGACCGTACCACTTCTGTAATGCTTTTTGCTGCGGGCTTTGGCACGCGGATGAAACATTTGACCGCCCATCAACCCAAACCATTGGTTCAGGTTGGAGGTAAGGCGCTGATTGATCACTCAATCGATTTGGCCCGCGCAATCACCCCCAAAAACATTGTCGCAAACCTACATTACCTTCCTCATATGCTGGTTGATCATCTGAATGGAACAGAGGTTAAGACCATCACCGAAACACCTGATGTATTGGAAACCGGCGGAGGGTTGCGCAATGCCCTGCCTCTCCTTGGGATCAATCCGGTATTTACCATGAATACAGACGCTATTTGGAAAGGGGCCAATCCTTTGCAACAGGTTTTGGACGTTTGGGACCCGATTGAAATGGATGCTCTTTTGGTATGTGTCCCTGTCGCGCAAACTATTGGTTATTCTGGTGATGGCGATTTCACAATTGCATCCGATGGCCGCCTGACGCGCGGTTCGGGTGCTGTTTATGGCGGTATCCAGATCATTAAAACTGACCTTCTCAAAACGATCAAAGAACCATCGTTCTCATTGAACGTCATTTGGAACAAAATGCTAAAGAACGATCGTCTTTTTGGGATTTCGTATGACGGCAACTGGTGCGACGTTGGACACCCAGAAGGGATTACACAGGCAGAAGAGATGATGAATGTTTGACCCCCAAAACCCTTCGCATCTGTTTGGCATCCCCAACGGCGTAGATTTCCCAAAATCGCTGGTAAATGGCCTGATCAAACGGATGGAGGGTCGCACACCCCACGAGATGGCACAGGTCGAAATCATCGTAAACACCCGTCGTATGGCACGCCGTATGCGGGATTTGTTTGATGCGGGCCCTGCCCTTTTATTGCCCCGCATTCGAATGCTGAACGAGATCGAGGATTTGCTGCCAGACCTTGATGTACCTAAATCCAATTCCGCACTTAAGCGTCGTTTAGAATTGGTACAGCTTGTCGCCAATCTGCTGGAACGCGAGCAAAGCTTTGCCGCGCGCGCATCGCTTTATGACCTTGCTGACAGCCTTGCCACTTTAATGGACGAGATGCAGGGCGAAGGTGTTTCTGCCGAAACCATTGCGAACCTTGATGTCACAGATCAATCGGGCCACTGGGAGCGCGCAAAGACGTTCATCAATATTGCGCAATCCTACATCGATTTGTCCCAAGACACACCTGACACCGAAGCACGCCAACGGATCATTGTGCAAAATTTGGTTGAGCGTTGGGAACACACCCCACCAAAGCAACCCATTATCCTTGCGGGTTCAACAGGATCACGCGGCACGACATTGATGCTGATGCAAGCCATCGCGAAACTGCCACAAGGGGCGGTGATCCTCCCCGGTTTCGATTTTGATATGCCATCAGATGTTTGGGCCAGCCTGTCTGACGCGATGCTATCGGAAGACCACCCGCAATTCCGTTTTCACAAACTACTACTGTCGTTGGAAAAGTCGTCAGATGACGTGATCCCATGGGCCGATGACGCGCCTGCCGCCCCTGCCCGTAATAAACTGGTTTCCCTTGCTCTACGACCAGCGCCTGTCACAGATGCGTGGTTGTCTGAAGGCCCCCATTTAGCTGGTATTGCTGAAGGGTTGAAAGGCGTCACGCTGCTGCAGGCTGAAACGCCGCGCGATGAAGCTTTGGCCATTGCGATGCGGCTGCGGAAGGCTGCGGAAGACGGCCAAACCGCAGCACTTATTACGCCTGATCGAATGTTAACGCGACAAGTGTCTGCCGCATTGGATCGTTGGGATATTTTGCCAGATGACAGTGCGGGTTCACCGCTACATCTATCCCCACCCGGGCGGTTTCTGCGCCATGTAGGTGGGTTGTTTTCCCGTTTATTAGATACTGAATCCTTGCTGACATTGCTAAAACATCCGATGACCCACAGCGGTAATGATCGCGGATTACACCAATTAAACACTCAACGGATCGAACTGCGCATTCGCCGTGATGGGCTGCCTTATCCCACTGCTGAAGGGGTGTCAGAGATCGCGCAAAAGGCAGCAGCCAAACTGGACCCGCCAGCCACACTCACCGATTGGGCAGATTGGGTTGGCCAGACGTTTTGCAATCTGCATTTCGCAGGCGACCGCACCTTGGCTGATTGGACCGCCTTGCACATCCAAGTGGCCGAAGCGATAGCATCAGGGCCTATGGGCGAAACCACGGGTGAATTGTGGTTGAAATCCGCAGGTCAAAAGGCCCACAAAGTGATGGACACCCTGACGGAGCACGGGGAGTACGGTGGCGAAATGTCTGCCTCTGACTACGTTGATCTGGTCGGTGCTTTGCTATCGGGCGAAGAAGTGCGCGACCGCGACGCGCCTCATCGAAACATCATGATTTGGGGTACCCTTGAAGCCCGAGTTCAAGGGGCTGATTTGGTCATTTTGGGCGGGTTGAATGAGGGAACATGGCCCGAAGCCCCCAAACCCGATCCGTGGTTGAACCGCGCCCTGCGCAATCAGGCGGGTTTGCTGCTGCCCGAGCGGCGCATTGGTCTGTCTGCACACGATTTTCAGCAGGCCGTTGCCGCAGAAGAGGTCTGGATCACGCGGTCTGTACGGTCTGACGATGCAGAAACTGTACCCTCACGCTGGCTAAACCGCTTGCAGAACTTGTTGGGCGGCTTGCCCACACTTGATGGGCCTGAAGTGTTGAAGGAAATGATCGCAAAAGGCGACGAATGGTTGGCCAAGACTAAAGTGCTAGAGAAACCTACAACCGTTGATCGTGCCCATCGCCCTTCCCCACGTCCACCAATCGCTGCGCGCCCACATGCCCTGTCCGTGACAGAGATCAAGCGCCTGATCCGCGACCCCTACGCAGTTTATGCCAAGCACACATTGAAACTGCGTGCCCTGAATCCAATCGTACAATCCCCAGACGCACCTATGCGCGGTATCTTGATCCACTCCGTTATGGAGGTGTTCGTTAAGGACATAATGGCAGATCCGTCTTTGCTGACGTCAACACACTTGATGAAAGTCGCGACAGACGTGCTGGGCCGCGACGTGCCTTGGCCTGCGACCCGTGCGCTTTGGTTGGCAAAGCTATCGCGCGTGACAGATTGGTTTGTCGCCAGAGAAGCAGAGCGCCAAGCCCGTAGCACACCAATTGCGTTTGAAAAGCAGGCCAAGGGTGTCATGAGTATGCCCAAACTAGACTTCACCCTTACCGGATATGCGGATCGGATTGACCAAACCGGTCCCGATAGCGTTGCGATTTTTGACTACAAAACCGGGACACCCCCGACTGAAAAACAGCAGGCCAAGTTCGACAAACAATTGCTGATCGAAGCGGCAATGATGGAACAAGGTAGCTTTAAACATGTAGGTGTGAACACGGTGACGGAAGCTGTGTTTATCGGTCTGGGAAGCAAGCCTGTTGAGGTGCGCGCACCATTGCAAAAAGAACCGCCTGCTAAGGTGTTGGATGAACTCGCGCAATTGATCCGCGCCTATTTGTCCATTGAGCAGGGTTTTACCTCGCAACGCACAATCCAAAGCGAACGGGAGCGTGGTGATTACGATCACCTTGCGCGGTTTGGGGAATGGGACGGCACCGATATTCCTGTGCCAGAGGATCTGACATGATGACACCGAATGAAGCTACGCGCCGCCAATTGGCCGCGGCAGATCCAATCACGTCTACATGGCTTGCAGCCAATGCAGGTTCGGGCAAGACCCGCGTTCTGACGGACCGCGTGGCCCGCCTGCTTTTGGACCAAGTCCAGCCACAACATATCCTGTGCCTGACCTACACAAAGGCCGCCGCATCAGAGATGCAAAACCGTCTTTTCAAACGTCTGGGCGATTGGGCCATGTTGCCCGATGCAGAATTGCGCCATGCCCTGACCGAATTAGGTGTCCGTCACAATCCGGATGGCGATCAATTGCGCGATGCACGCACGCTGTTTGCCCGTGCGATTGAAACCCCCGGTGGATTGAAAATCCAAACTATTCACTCGTTCTGCGCCTCACTTCTGCGCCGCTTTCCGTTGGAAGCCGACGTAAGCCCACAATTCAAAGAGATCGAAGAACGCGCAGCTGATATGCTGCGCGGTGAGATCGTGGATATGATGGCAGACGGACCAGAAGCTAGATTGGTTGCAGCACTTGCCAACCAATACTTAGGCGAAGATTTCTTGCGATTGACCCAAGAGATTGTGGGCCACCGTGCTGCATTTGCAAATCCATTGGCGTGGAACGATTGCCTAGCGCTGTTTGGTCAAGCTGCAGGATTGGACGAGACAGGGATTGAAGGTTTGGCGTTTCAAGGTGGTGAACGGCAGCTGCTGGATCAACTGATCCCCGTTTTGACCTCCAAAGGTGGCAATGATGGTAAGGCTGGTGAAAAGCTGAAGATGTTGGGCACATTGTCCCTTAAATCATTGCCCATTTTGGAAAGTGTTTTTCTAACTGGTGGCAGTGCTAAAGATCCGTTTTCAGCCAAGTTAGGGACCTTTCCGACCAAGGCGACCCAAGGCACTGTTGAAGCATTGATGCCCCAGTTAGAGGCATTCATGCTGCGGATCGAAGATACGCGAGATAGGCGTTTGGCCCTTCAGTCTGCGCGTCGAACACAGGTTTTACACGACTTTGCCCATGCCTTCGTTGGGAAATACGAACAGGCTAAACTCGTGCGCGGCTGGTTGGACTTTGACGATCTGATCCTAAAGGCACGGAACCTTTTAAATGATGAAAAAGTGGCGGCGTGGGTGTTGTTCCGCATTGATGGCGAGATCGACCACATTCTTGTGGATGAGGCACAAGACACCAGCCCGGACCAGTGGGATGTGATCCGCAAACTGGCCGAGGAGTTCTCAAGCGGGGATGGTGCACGCGAAGATGTCAAACGCACCTTGTTTGTTGTTGGAGATAAAAAACAGTCCATCTATTCATTCCAAGGGGCAGACCCGCGTGAATTTGACCGGATGCAGAATGAGTTTAAGGAAAAGTTCGCAGCTATTGGCGCGCCCTTCCAAGAAACAACATTGGATTTTTCTTTCCGTTCCTCTGCTGCGATTTTGCGTATGGTGGATCAGACGTTTGACAACAAAAACCAAGCTGGGTTTGTGCAGGATTCAAAACACATCGCGTTTAAATCCGACCTACCCGGTCGCGTAGATTTATGGCCTGTAATCGAACCCATCAAAGACGATGATGAACGCGATTGGTTCGATCCAATTGATCGGCGCAGCGAACAGCACCACACAGTGGTTTTGGCGGATCAAATTGCCCGCTCCATCGCCAAACTGATTAACGACAAACACACTATCCCTGATGACGGACCAAAAGGTACAATAATCAAGCGCCGTATTACGGCCGGTGATTTTCTGATTCTTGTGCAACGCCGCTCTGCCCTATTTTCTGAGATCATTCGCGCCTGCAAAGTTCAAAAACTGGCCATAGCAGGTGCCGATCGACTAAAGGTTGGCGCTGAATTGGCTGTGCGTGACCTTGGTGCGTTACTGTCCTTTTTGGCGACCCCCGAAGACAGCCTGTCCCTTGCCACCGTATTGAAATCCCCGCTGTTTGGGTGGAGCGAACAACAACTGTTCGACGTGGCACATCGCAGAACCCAAGAGCACCTATGGCAAAACCTGCGTGATCGCGCAGATGATTTCCCAGATACCGTACCCGTCCTACGCGATCTGCGCGACAATGCTGATTTCTTGCGCCCTTATGATCTGATCGAACGTATTTTGACCCGCCACGATGGGCGGCGCAAATTATTAGGTCGCTTGGGCACAGAGGCCGAAGATGGCATTAATGCATTGCTGTCCCAAGCGCTGGCATATGAACGCACAGCGGTGCCGAGCCTGACCGGGTTCATCGTCTGGATGAAGGCCGATAATCTGAACATAAAACGCCAAATCGACAGCGCGTCAGATCAAATTCGCGTGATGACAGTGCATGGGTCAAAGGGTCTTGAAGCGCCCATCGTGATTTTGCCTGACACTGGTAAACGCAACATTCAGGTCAAAAGCGAAATAATAAAAATGGGTGAAGTGCCTGTTTGGAAAGCGCGCGACGGTGAAACACCCAAGACAATGCAGGACGCATTGGGAGAGATGAAAGAAGCCCAGCGCAATGAACAGCTGCGCCTGCTTTATGTGGCGTTGAGCCGCGCAGAGAAATGGCTGATTGTGGCCGCGGCAGGTGATTTAGGTAAGAGTGAACCGTCATGGTACCACACTGTTCAGGGCGCGATGGAACATGCCGGTGCGGTGGATGTGTCCATACCCGAGGTTGGCCCGATCCTGCGGGTTGAACATGGCGACTGGGATACCCCCGATTTTGAACAAAAGATGATAAATTCGACAAATTCCCCTGTATTAGAGACGCTTTATACTCAAAAATTCGCCAATCCGATTGAGGCAGTTAAAACCCTTTCACCATCTGATCTGAGTGGTGCCAAAGCCCTTGCAGGTGAGTTGGGAATGGATGAGGATACAGCCCTTTCGTACGGTAGTTTGGTGCACTGGCATCTAGAACACCCGCATAAATCCACTGAACGGGATTTTGGGTTGTCAGGCACCTTGCGCACCCAAGCGAAAGCCGAGGCAGTTGCCATTTTGGATAAGCCCGAATTGGCCCATGTCTTTGCACCCGGCACCTTGGCGGAGGTTTCGATAACTGCCCCCATCGGATCACAGCGCATTCATGGCACGATTGACCGTTTGTTGATCACCGGCAATAAGATCACCGCGATCGATTTTAAAACTAACCGCACAATCCCCCATTCAGCTGCGGATTGCCCAATTGGTTTGCTTCGCCAAATGGGTGCCTATACCTGTGCATTACGTGAAATTTATCCAGATCATGAGATCGAAACAGCTATATTGTGGACCAACACACAAAGCTTAATGCCTTTAACACACGATCTTGTGTCTCAGGCGTTAAAGACATCAACATATCTTGACCTTTGAACACTGTATACATAGGTTCCCAACCAACAAATTAGCCCCTGAGGAGAAGCCAAATGGCAACCGTTGCAGTATCAGACGCACAATTCGAAGCCGAAGTCACAAATTCAGACGTCCCAGTTGTTGTTGATTTTTGGGCAGAATGGTGTGGCCCTTGTAAACAAATCGGTCCGTCCCTCGAAGAATTGTCTGAAGAGCTGGGTGGCAAGGTTAAAATTGTCAAAGTCGACGTAGACAGCAATCCAAATTCAGCTGCTAAAATGGGTGTCCGTGGCATCCCTGCTCTGTTCGTCATCAAAGACGGCCAAGTTATTGCAAACATGGCAGGCGCAAAACCAAAGGCTGCGTTGAAAAGCTGGATCGAAGAGTCCCTCTAAAACCGCAGACCATAGATTTAAAGAGAGCGCGCCAGGCAAATGCTTGGCGCGCTATTTTTTTTGATCCGCTCAAAGCGCACTGAGTTTTTGAGCCTCCCACTTTGAATTGGTCCGCCCCTATAGTCAGGAACAGGGGACCATAAATGGCCACCAAGAGACCCAAGCCTGAAGAGATTGTCGTAAAATTTTGGCCGGTTGAAGTTCTTATGGGGCAAGATATGCCCCAGATTGGCGTGATCCGACAGATCCGTTTAACTGAACAAACCTATTACCGTTGGAAGGAAAAGTACGGCGGAATGAGCACAGAACAACTCAAGGAATTGAAGCGGTTACAGGAAGAGAACGAGCGTCTGCGGCGATCAGTATCGAACCTTACGCTGGACAAGCTAATCCTAAAAGAGGTTGCAACGAGAAACTTCTAAGCTCTTCGTGTCGCCGTTCTTGTATTGATCTCATGCGCAGTCAGATGAAAGTTTCTGAGCGACGGGTTTGTAGCGTTCGGGGCCAACATCGATCCAACATCTTGCACCTTCACTCGTTTAGGTATACCGCTGCATACAACCATTTCGCTCGCGTAAGCTGACAGCTTACTCTGGGCACTTCTCGCCACATAAACAGTTGAAAATCGAGATTAACATGAACTTATATGCAGCATACCTTGAAGAAATTGAAACCCGCAAGAAGCAAGGGCTAAGCCCAAAGCCGATTGACGGAGCTGAGCTGACGCAGGAAATCATCGCGCAGATCAAGGACGCCGACCACGCCCATCGTGATGCTTCGCTGAATTTCCTGATCTACAACACACTTCCCGGCACAACGAGCGCGGCGAGCGTCAAGGCGCAGTTCATGAAGGACATCATTCTGGGCGCCGCTGAGGTTCCAGAAATCTCCGCTGAGTTCGCCTTTGAAATGCTGTCGCACATGAAGGGCGGCCCGTCTGTGGACGTTCTGCTGGACCTCGCGCTGGGTGATGATGCTGCGATTGCTGGTCAAGCGGCCGACGTGCTGCAGACCCAGTTTTTCTTGTACGATGCAGACATGGCCCGCCTGAAAGCGGCGTTTGACGCGGGCAACCCTGTCGCACGAGATATCCTTGAAAGCTACGCCAAGGCTGAATTCTTCACCAAGCTGCCGGACGTTGAAGAAGAGGTTAAGGTTGTGACCTTTGTCGCTGGCGAAGGCGATATTTCCACCGACTTGCTGTCACCGGGTAATCAGGCGCACTCGCGTGCGGACCGCGAACTGCACGGGCAATGCATGATCGACGAGGCGGCCCAGAAACACATTCAGGATCTTAAGCTGCAACACCCTGACGCGCGCGTCATGTTGATTGCGGAAAAAGGCACGATGGGTGTTGGGTCTTCGCGGATGTCAGGTGTGAACAACGTCGCACTTTGGACAGGTAAACAGGCGTCGCCCTATGTTCCCTTCGTGAACTTCGCCCCTGTTGTGGCGGGCACGAACGGCATTTCCCCGATCTTCCTGACGACTGTTGGCGTAACCGGCGGAATCGGTGTCGATCTGAAGAACTGGGTTAAGAAAACCGACGAAGACGGCAATCCGATCCTGAACAACGACGGCAATCCTGTCCTTGAGGAAAAGTATTCTGTCGCGACGGGCACCGTGTTGAAGATCAATACCAAAGACAAAAAGCTGTATAGTGAAGATGGCGATGAGCTGGTGGACATGTCCAGCTCCTTCACCCCGCAAAAGATGGAATTCATGAAGGCGGGTGGGTCTTATGCCATCGTCTTTGGTAAGAAGTTGCAAACGTTTGCGGCGGAAACCCTTGGGGTTGAGGCGCCGCTGGTGTTCGCGCCGTCCAAAGAAATCAGCCATGAGGGTCAAGGCCTGACTGCTGTTGAAAAGATCTTTAACGCCAATGCCCGTGGTGTAACGCTGGGCACGGTTCTGCACGCTGGATCAGACATTCGGGTTGGCGTGAACATCGTGGGATCGCAAGACACCACAGGTCTGATGACCATGCAGGAACTTGAAGCGATGGCCGCGATGACCGTGTCACCTTCAGTGGACGGTGCATACCAATCCGGGTGCCACACGGCCTCTGTTTGGGACTTTAAGGCGCAGGAAAACACACCACGTCTGATGAAATTCATGAATGATTTTGGTCTGGTCACCGGCCGCGATCCAAAAGGCGAATATCACGCCATGACGGACGTGATCCACAAGGTGCTGAACGACGTAACAGTCAGCGACTGGGACGTGATCATCGGCGGCGACAGCCACACACGTATGTCCAAAGGCGTGGCCTTTGGTGCGGATTCGGGCACCGTTGCGCTGGCTCTGGCCACGGGCGAGGCATCCATGCCAATCCCTGAATCAGTCAAAGTGACGTTCAAAGGCCAAATGGCCGATCACATGGATTTCCGCGACGTGGTGCACGCGACGCAGTTGCAGATGCTGGAACAACACGGCGACAACGTGTTTCAGGGCCGCGTGATTGAAGTCCACATTGGCACGCTACTGGCGGATCAGGCGTTCACTTTCACTGACTGGACAGCGGAAATGAAGGCCAAGGCCTCTGTTTGTATTTCCAACGATGAAACGCTGATCGGCTCGCTTGAGGTGGCAAAATCCCGTATCCAGATCATGATCAACAAAGGAATGGAGCATGAAAACGGCATGTTGGCCGGTTTGATTGCAAAGGCCGACAAGCGCATCGCCGGGATAAATTCTGGCAGGAAACCGACATTGCAGCCTGACAGCAACGCCAAGTACTTCGCTGAAGTGGTCGTTGATCTGGACACCATCGTTGAACCGATGATCGCAGACCCAGACGTGCAAAATGCAGATGTTTCAAAACGTTACACCCACGATACCATCCGCCCAATTTCGTTCTACGGTGCGAAAAAGAAGGTCGACCTTGGCTTTGTTGGGTCATGCATGGTGCATAAGGGTGACGTGAAAATCGTCGCTCAGATGCTGCGCAACTTAGAAAAGAACTCTGGCAAGGTTGAGTTCAAAGCGCCGCTGGTCGTCGCCGCGCCGACCTACAACATCATTGATGAGTTGAAGGAAGAAGGCGACTGGACGGTGCTGCAAAAGTACTCTGGTTTTGAGTTTGACGATGCAGCGCCAAAGAACACGGCACGGACAGAGTATGAGAACATTCTCTATCTCGAACGCCCGGGCTGTAACCTTTGCATGGGTAACCAGGAAAAGGCGGCCAAAGGTGACACGGTTCTTGCAACGTCCACGCGCCTGTTCAAAGGCCGTGTCGTTGAAGATACCGCTGAGAAAACAGGCGAGTCCTTGTTGGCGTCTACCCCAGTCGTCGTGCTCTCCGCGATCCTCGGGCGCACACCAACGCTGGACGAGTACAAAGACGCGGTCGAGGGCATCGACCTCACCAAGTTCGCCCCGCCAATCGAGAAGCCAGCAGGCGCTAAGTCTGCCCACTTCTAAGCAACTCACCGTTAGGTGAAAAAATTTCGGGCGCATCGAAAGATGCGCCCGTTTTTATTTTCGGATTTGGGGCGTCGCCCCTGCCCTATGGCAACGTCGCGATCACTTCACATCCGCAGGCAATTCATGCTCCGGTACGTGATAGCCGCTGGCATACTCGCTCACGAGCCTGCGGATTTCATCCCGATCAGCATCCGCAACAGCCGCCTCAAAATCTTTCAGCATCCGCTTGGTCATGATTTCACTGTGTTTCTCTTCCTGCGCACGCAGAATTTTTTCATGCGGCGTCTCGGTGAGCGATGCATTGTCGATCAACAGCTCTTCGTACAGCTTTTCACCAGGGCGCAGTCCGGTGACCTTAATCTCGATCCCACCCGGGGCATTGGGCGATTGCACAGTCGCGCCGGACATTTCAATCATGCGGCGCGCGATGTCGATGATCCGCATCGGTTTGCCCATGTCCAAAACAAACACATCGCCACCCTCGGAAAACGCACCCGCGAGCAGCACCAGCCGTGATGCTTCCGGAATCGTCATGAAAAAGCGCGTGACGTCAGGGTGCGTGACGGTCACGGGCCCACCTTGGCGAATTTGTTTTTGAAACAGCGGCAACACGGAACCGGATGAGCCCAATACATTGCCAAACCGCACCATCGAAAACCGCGTTTTGACGGACCGAGATGCGAGGTCTTGCAAAACCAGTTCCGCCAAGCGTTTCGTGGCACCCATGATATTTGTCGGACGAACGGCCTTGTCGGTGGACACAAGAATGAACCGTTCGACGCCAGCGGCCCGTGCCGTCTCTGCTAGAGTGCGCGTGCCGAGAATATTGTTTCGCGCGCCCTCAATCTCGTTCTCCTCAATCAGCGGCACGTGCTTATAAGCTGCGGCGTGCAGCACGATTTGCACCTTCTGGCTGCGCATAATGGCTTCAACACAGCGGCGATCACACACAGATCCAAGGCGGGCGACGACTTCAATATTCTTACTTGCCGCCCCCGCCCGAAGCGCGGCCTCGATTTCATAAAGTGCGTATTCACTTTGCTCAAACAGCACGATGCGTTCCAGATTGCATTCCAGCAGCTGCTTGCAAAGCTCGGAACCGATCGACCCCCCTGCCCCCGTCACCATCACAGAGCGTCCGGCGTAGGATTTCGCGACAACCGGCAGGTCAAGGTTCACCTTCTCACGCCCAAGGAGCGCTTCAGGTGCAACAAGCTGAAGTTCCTTGCTGCGCCCTGAAATCAGATCGACAAAGGACGGCAGAACCTGAATTTCGACTCCAAGTTCTCCCAAATCCTCCACAATGCGCGAGATGCCAGATTGGTCCATTGACGGAATCGCGATGAGTATCCGAGCGACCTGCTCGTTCGCGACCATCCTTTTCAGGCCGCTTCGCGAATGAACACGCAGGCCAGCAATGTTGAGGCCCTTATAGGATGGGTCATCGTCGACAAAACAAACCGGAACAACCTCTGGGCTTTGGCGCAAAGCTGACGAGAGTTGGATTCCCGCCGCCCCTGCCCCGAAAATTGCTACCGGTGTCGCACTGCTGGATTTCGCGAACCATTGAAGGCTGAGAATTACGCTAACGCGGCCGAAAAACGAAAGAATGCAAAACGTTACGGCGAAAATAACCGGGATTGAACGCGGCGATCCAGCACCGAAGATCAAACTCGACAGCGACGCCGTCGCACCCAGAAGGCACCCCACTGCCGCGATCCGCAAAGCGCCGCGAAAGTCCAATGTTGAAAGCTTGATCCACGGAAGGCGGCAGACAATGATAGCGACCGGAGCGGCAACAACCGTTGCCACCAATATCTGCCAAGAACCGGACAGCCAACCTAGTGGAAATGCCGTACCGAACCGCAGCGCATAGGCGACATAAAGCGCAATTGGCACCAGCAGCATATCTGCAGCCAACATAACCATGCGCTTCATGCTACGAGGCAACTTGATCGACATAAAACTTTGCCACTCTCCAACGGTTTGATTTTTAATAGGCATTTCCGCGCTCTTTGTCTACTGACGGCTCGGAATGGCCGTTAACATACACAAGCAATCAAGCACGTTGTGCCAGCGATCAAAGAACGTACTTACTCGGCGCGAGCTTGATGTATCCTCCGCTTCAAGGCTGCGGGATCAAATGGCGTGAAGGGTCCACCTCACGCCGCCATCCCGCTCAAACGCCCATAGAAACTGCGTTCCAAGTTCAGCTCCCCTGCCCCGGCTTTTTCGACCATACCGCGCAAATATCCGCCAGGTGATGCAACTTCGCCCGCGGAATGTTTCTCAAACACCAGCACCAGCGCTGCCGTTGCGATTTGGGGCCCTAGTCGGTCTTGTGCCACGTTCCACGCATGCTCAGAAATGCCGATCATAGGCCTCAATTTGGCCGCTACGCGGTGCAAATCGCCCCAATCTTTTAGGAACCCGCCCAAATTGCGCGCCCAAGACGCAAATTCAGGGCAGGCCTGCATCACTGTCGCCAAATCAAGCGCCGCACCGCGTTTCTTGCGCGTCTCGGCAACCCATTCTTCCAGCTCCGTATCAACTTGGGTCTCTGGTGGAGCATTTGGCACCACGCTCGCCGCTTCCTCTTTTTCTGATGAATAGTGTTTGCGCGTGGCCCGTTTGTTATCTTTGACGATCTTCTCGCCAAGGCTTTTGCGTGTTCCAGTTGTCTGTCTCGTCTTCCACTCCTCAGTGGTTACGATGAGCCAAGAACACTCTCTTATCAAATGTCGCTAAATGGACCCATAGGCGCTGACGTCAGACATCATCGGCATAAGAGCGCCGTTCTGTCTAAGTGCTAGCTTTTGAATGGCTCGAGTTTATTCGGCAAGGCGATGGTTTAGGCATTGCCACATAATTCCGGTTACCCCGTAACAGATTGAAATTGCAAGATAGGGCGAAAGATCATAAAAAATCATGCCTATGATGAGTGGAACCTGAGTTAAGAGCGTCCAAGCGTGCCAGGCCAAGAGGAGCCGAGTATGGCTTTCAAGCTTGCGTGCCAATCGTTGATAGATGTGGTTCCTATGCGGCTTCATTAGAGATGCCTTAGCGCGCCAACGGCGCAGCAAAGTGAGTGTTGCATCCACGATGAAATTAGCGCTCCCAATAAGGGCGGCGGCGGCCATATAAGGGCTGCTCAAGCTGCCGGAACTAATAAAGACAACCATCATGAACCCAAGAACAGTGCTGCCGCTATCCCCCATGAACAAAGATGCCTTTGGAAAATTGAGGACCAAAAATCCTGTCATTATGGCCAGAAGGCCAAAGCAAACCAAAACCAACCCATGGGCTGCATGTTGGCTTGCTGTAATGCCGACGAAGATAAGCAGTGCCATGCTTTGGCTGGCTGCAAGCCCATCCGTTCCATCCATGAAATTGAACAGATTTATTCCCCACATGGATGCTGGCAAGCAAACCAATGTGAGTATGATTAGGAGGGTCATATTTTGGTTTGCGAGCGTTGGATGCCAAAGACAGGCTATCAAAAGGCCAAGAACGGCAATGGCTTGCGTGATCAAGCGACTGTGTGGGCTCAAAATGAACAGATCATCGACGAAGCCAGTGGCCCATAATACGAGTGCTCCTGAAAGTGCGGACCAAAATATCCAAGGCTGTAGGGGTGGTACCCACCATGCTCCTACTGACAACATCAAAAGACCAAGCGGTACAAAAGCAAATCCACCGCCCCTTGGAGTGGGCGTGCTGTGAGAACTGCGCTCATTTGGAAAATCCATCACAGAGCAAAATCGGGCAAGACGCGAATAGCCTAAGCAAACAAGCCAGCTGAAAACTGCAAGGGCACAAAACACCAAAACCCAGAACATCTTGTCACCTCGAAATAAGTTTGGTTAGCGGGCGAATTTTACGTTGCACTGTGAGAGGTAATGCAAACCAAACCTTGAAAAGCGCTTTGCGCGTCCAAGGCAGCCCCAACAAGATTGATTGCAGCCAAACCGCTTGCCTACGACGCAAATAGTATCCCAAACTACGTCGCAAAGCTGCTGAAAATTCTGCTTGCTGATAGGCAGGGGTAGTTGCTTCATACTTTGATGTAACACTCTTAGCTTCAAGGGCCGCATCAATACGTTTGATAAAAGCAGGATACCCCCATTTAGGATTAAGCGCAATCTCTTGATAGGTGCGATCTGCCATGGCTTGAAGCGCATCGGTGTCTTTCAGCTTTGCCGCAACTTCCTCGAAATTGGAGAAGTCCTTTTTCAAGGAAATATAATGACGATCTGCTTCCAGCACACCGCTGTAGTGACCTTCGAACAAGACCATAGGCGTGCGCAAAGCGGCGGCTTCAAAACATCGAGGTGATATCTGGTGTAGCCGCAAGGATCCTTCGTACTCTTTTAGGAACAGATCTGAGACAGCGTCAAAGCGAGCGCCAGGGTGGGCTGCGACATATTCATCGACCCGCTTCTCCAACTGCCCATCAAAATCAATAATGGAGGCACCGCTTTCGGTGCCCAGCAATGCCCGGCATGACAAAATAAAGTCGATCCATGCCTGTCCATAAAGCCGATCTCCTTCGCTTACAGAGGCATCAACGCGCAGTCCTGTGGATTTTGCGTGGTTGTAAAATTCTGTGCAAATCAAGGTTTTTTCCCACCCCAAGGCCCCAAGCCAGAATTGTGGCTGGCGTGATCTGTATCCTGCATCCAGAGCGCGCTCGGCAATTGGAGGAACGCTCATGCGTGTCAGGCTTTGCGACACATAGCCCGTTAAAACATTGATGACCTGAACGCCTGGAAGCTCTGAAGGCGGGTAGACCTTGGTGATTTCATCCTCTGGAACACAAGAGAACAAGATGTTTATTTTGAGGCGGCGGATATTGCGCCAATACATTTGTATGGCCCGGTATTCGTCCTGAAGAAAGGCTGCTTTGAGGCCCTTATAATCAGTCAGTTTCTGAACAAAATCTTCCCCGAGATAGTGATTGATCATTGGCCCCATCGAGAGAGAGTAGTGGAGAATGACAGCGTCAAAGCGGTTCAGATCAATCTGGCTGGGGAAGCGGCCCATCATGGAAATTTCATGCACAGTATGCTTGGAGTGCGTCACCAGCGCGTCCAGATATTCCGTGACGGTTGCGGCCTGACTGTTGGCCGTGGGTCGATTGCACAAGAAGAGTATCTGCATGGGACAACCTTATACTTTTTTATACTTTGAACAAGCGTTTGACGATTGGTCGCAACATGTCCTTGAGCCAAATTGGCAAAAACCGCCCAGGGAAAGTAACGAAGGCCATCACCTTTTGTTTTAGCGAATATTGTCCAAGTAATCGAAAAACTTTGACCAGTTGGCTGACAGTCATCACTGGAGGTAAAGCCTTGATTGGATTGGCCGTCACGTTGGTTTGTAACATAAGATCATTAGTCTCAACTGAGAGGGGAGTATTATCATCGACCACAGTGATAAACGCTTCATAGCTCCAACGGCCCGATTTGATGACATCATCGTAGGCGCGCTCAGCCATCGCATCGAGTAGCGCTCCATCCTGGAGAGCGGTAAAAACTTCAGTTAGATTACTGCCGTCTTTTGCTAAGGGGTAGTAGTGCTTATGCGGCTCCAGAATACCCGAATATGCGCCCTCAAACAGAACCAACACTGTGCGCAAAGAGATCGCTTCAAAAACGCGGGGGGAAATCTGGTTCATCAGCCCGTCTTCGTCTTTAAAGCCGAGACGTGCCATGATCTGAGCTTCGCTCAGGGATTTGTCTGAACGCTGAACTTCGTCAATACGGCGTTGCATATCGCCGTCCCAATCAAAGATGTTTGATCCACTTTCAGTGCCAAGAGTGGCGCGACTAGAGGCTACGAAAGGGTACCACCGATCACCATAAATACGGGCCTTTTCGCTCCATTCAATATCAACCGGATGCCCGTGCTCTTTGGCATAGGTGCGAACCATTTTCCCGATCTGCAATTTTTCTTCACCAAGCTTGCCATACCTAGGGGGAAGCGCGCGGCCTCGAGCAGCAACTAACAAGGGGCGTGCTGACGGTGGTTTGATAGCGTCTAAAGACGGAAGTTCTTGCGGTACATACCCCGTGAGGACGTTCACACGGGATATGTTAGGCAGAACGTCGACTGGATAGACGCGTGTCATATTTTTTTCGGGGACAACCGTGAATAAAGTGTCGAATTTTAACCGGTCAAGCCAGTACCATACGCGTTTGGTGAAGTCGTACTCATCTTGAATGAATAGCGCTTTGTGGCCTTGGAAAGCGGTGATAGTTTCAGCCCAACCTTCTGATACCTGATCAAACGGAAGACGCACGGTGTAGTGCAGCGCCAGACCATCGTAGAGAGAGAGGTCAATCGTGCAATGGGTTGTATCTGAGATGTGCAGAAAATGATAAGTATGGCGCGAAAAATTTGAAAAGGATTGCAGGTGCTCAAATACGGTTTGTGTATAAGTTTGAGTCGCATTGTATAAGAAGAGGATATTAGCCATTCGCTCGGGACCTATCTTTGAATGAAATGTTCTATAAGTGAATTTCCGCCTCGTGCAATGCTTTTCCCCAAGTAGAGGAACCGCAAGATAAGCTTGCCTTTCGACCTTTCATTCCCTGTACTTCCTACCACTAGGATCTGTTCCAAAAGACAGTGTACAAAAGCTCGACAATGTATAAGGTGCCGGCGCGGAACACAGGGATTGCTCAACTATAAATATGTCGAGTAATGTTAGTAGCACTACGGAGAATTCAGACGAATGCAATCACATCATCAGACGCTGTTGTGGCGTATTAAATCTGGCAACGCAGTGATCGGGATTGTGGGTTTGGGCTATGTGGGCCAGCCTCTCGCGTTGCGGTATGCTGATGCGGGGTACAAGGTTCTTGGTTTTGATATC
>Ga0228662_1000016_pt1 | contig 92843 bp, 91 predicted proteins | sample 76DmetaG_FD_183173 | JGI IMG/M metagenome (GOLD analysis project Ga0228662, IMG submission 183173) | Seawater microbial communities from Monterey Bay, California, United States - 76D | ecosystem: Environmental > Aquatic > Marine > Coastal | place: USA: California | collected 2016-11-10
CCTGTTCCTTGATAATTGCTATGATCTGTTCGTCCGTAAATCGTGCCTTCATTTGTCCGTCCTTTTGTTGGGCGGACGCTACACAAATTTGGAGGAGTTTTAGGGGCGCAGGTCAGGTGCATCAAACGGTCGAGTATCGAGATAGGGTTTTCGCTCATGATTCCACTATTGCCCTGTTTCCGTTTCGGAAACAATCTAGGGATGTGTGATCATTCAAAAAAACCTGCAAGTGTAGCGCGAAGCCCTTTTTTAGGCTGAGTTTCGATTTGCGATGTTTGGACCACAACATCTTGAGCAATGGTAGCGTCATGTGATGTCTTAATCATGTTTTGAAGCATGGACGCACCACGTGCGCCTTGTGCGTCACTTTCAACAGGTGAAAACAACGCGAGGCTTAGGTCATGGCCGTCGATTTTGGTCGCTGAACGTAGATGCGTTTTGGGCAGACCTAGCGGCGGATTTTCTGTTGTTGCACGCACAACCTCTGGCCCATCTACGGTCATTGTCTCGACCTTGGTTGTGTTACTGGCGTTCATGATGTCATCCAAGGTAACGCCGTTGGCTTTGCTCTTGGCGACACTAGCAGTCAACAGCCCAATTGGCGCATCGAGCGCACCATTCTTTGCGTCTAATGAATCACATCGCGCCATAGCAGCGAATTTTTGCGTTAGGCTGGATGGTTCGATGCAATACCCAGAAGGTGGCACAAGAGTGACAGCACCTGTCGCCATCTGCGCTTTGAACAATGGCACCACAGGGGTCGCTTCTGGTGTTACGTCTTTTGCCTTTTCTAGTAGGCTAAATGACGTCCCTTCAGCGCATGCTGACAACGTTAGAAACGTTGCCAGCCCCTGAACGGTCTTTTTACAGATCCCAGTATTCATGACGCTCATCCTTTGCGCCAGGATGAGTGACAGCGCCTTTGTATGCGCCACCCACCAACTGTGCGTATTTCCAAAGTGCACCCGCGCCGTAGATTGTGTCGCGCGGGCCTTTCCAGTTTGCTTTGCGTTCGGCAAGCTCTTCGTCAGTCAGCGCAACGTCGAGTGTGCCTTCGATAGCGTTGAGCGTAATAACATCGCCGTCTTTCAGCAATGCAATTGGACCACCGTGTGCTGCTTCTGGGCCAACGTGGCCAACGCAGAAACCGCGTGTCGCGCCGCTGAAACGACCATCTGTGATAAGGGCAACTTTTTTACCCATGCCTTGGCCAGAAAGAGCGGCAGTTGTTGCCAACATTTCGCGCATTCCTGGACCGCCTGCTGGGCCTTCGTTGCGAATAACGAATACGTCACCTTCTTCGTAGGTGCGGTTTTGTACGGCTTCAAACGCGTCTTGTTCGCATTCGAAAACACGTGCTGGGCCGGTGAATAGCTGGTGCTGTGCTTCCATTCCCGCCACTTTAACGATCGCGCCTTCGGGGGCTAGGTTGCCTTTAAGGCCAACAACGCCGCCAGTTTTGGTTAGCGGTGTTTCGACTGAGTAGATGACTTTTCCATCGGCTTGGCGTGTGATTTTGTCCAGCTCTTCACCCATGGAATTGCCAGTGACTGTCATGCAATCTTCGTGGATAAGACCTGCTTTGCGCAATTCATTCATTACAACAGGAACGCCGCCAGCTTCGTACATATCTTTTGCTACGTACTGTCCGCCTGGCTTCAGATCGACGAAGTAAGGTGTGTCGCGGAAGATTTCGCAAACATCATCAAGGAAGAAGTCGATGCCAGCTTCGTGCGCCATTGCTGGCAAGTGCAAACCAGCGTTGGTTGATCCGCCAGTACAGGCAACAATACGCGCCGCGTTTTCGAGTGCTTTGCGTGTGACGATGTCACGGGCGCGGATGTTCTTTTCGATCAAGTTCATGACCGCAGCACCAGATGCTTGGGCATATTCATCGCGTGAAGTGTACGGTGCAGGCGCGCCAGATGAATTTGGTAGGGCAAGACCGATCGCCTCGGACACGCAGGCCATTGTGTTGGCTGTGAACTGTCCGCCACATGCGCCTGCAGATGGGCATGCAACGCGCTCTAGAACTTCAAGCGCTGCTTCTGACATTGTGCCATTTTGGAAGTTGCCAACGGCTTCGAACATGTCTTGAACAGTCAGGTCACGGTCAGCGAATTCTGCAGGTACGTCAGCGCCTTTAGGCGCTTTGCCAGGAAGGATAGAGCCACCGTACAAGAAGACGGATGGAACGTTCAAACGCAGCATCGCCATCATCATGCCTGGTAGGGACTTATCACAACCGGCAAGGCCAACCAAAGCATCGTAGCAGTGGCCGCGCATTGTAAGTTCAACGGTATCAGCAATCGCCTCACGTGATGCCAAAGAAGAGCGCATGCCTTCGTGGCCCATCGCGATACCGTCTGTCACGGTGATTGTGGTGAATTCGCGTGGCGTGCCTTGGGCTCCCGAAACGCCAACTTTAACAGACTGTGCCTGACGGTTTAGGGAGATGTTGCAAGGTGCCGCTTCGTTCCAACATGTTGCCACGCCTACCAAAGGCTGGTGAATTTCTTCTTCAGTCATGTTCATCGCGTAATAGTAAGAACGGTGTGGTGCGCGCGCCGGTCCTTCGGTGACGTGACGGCTTGGCAGTTTGGATTTGTCGAATTTACCTGCAGACATAGGTTCTCTCCCCTAAAAAGATGTTTGCACTGGCATACCCAAGGGGCCGCTTCGCTGCAAGCGTCACATCAGCGGTTGACCCTCCTTGTGCGTCTTGATTAAATTTTAAGACTAACGCTAAGGATGATTGGCCATGTGGACGTTCGATTACACTGCACACAGGGCTTTTGTTGCACCAGCGGCGGAAAAATCCCAAATTTGGCGACTGATTGTTGGCATGATTTTGATTGTCGGGGTCTTTATTGGTCTTGGGTCCTTAATCTACACGTTTATATTTCAAGCGCTGACTTCTTTGAGCGTGGGCATCGATGTTGCGAACGTCCTGTCCCTTTTGTTCAGCTTTGGAGCTGCCAGCGTTGGTGTTTTTGCTACGACCTATTTTGTGCATAGTTGTCGGCCTGACGTTATTTTTGGGCCTATTCGTGCGACATTGGCCCATTTCTATCTGGTTGCTTTAGGCATCATTGTTTTGCTTGTGGCTTTGGCGGTTTTGCCACCATGGGGATTTGATGAGCCGTTGATTGCCAATCGGGTATTTTGGCCGTGGCTGCTGGTGCTGCCGATTGCGCTGATTAGTGTCCTAATCCAAACAAGCGCGGAAGAAATTTTGTTCCGTGGATACCTTCAGCAACAACTAGGGGCCCGCTTTTCGTCACCTTGGATTTGGATGGTGTTGCCATCCGTTTTGTTCGGTTTTGCCCACTACGACCCCCAAGGCGCTGGTGAAAACGCGTGGATTGTCGTGGTGTGGGCCACCTTTTTTGGGATTGCGATGGCTGATCTTACGGCGCGCGCTGGTAATTTGGGTCCTGCTTTGGCCGTTCATTTTGTGAATAACATTACCGCATTATTGATAGTCGCGATGCCTGATGAATTTGGTGCGGCGGCGCTTTTTGTTCTACCGTTTGATATGTCGGATGTTGAAATGATCCGCGCATGGTTGCCCGTTGATTTTGCCACAACCTTCGTAATGTGGTTGGTTGCGAGACTTATAATACAGCGTTGATTGCATTTATCGCGCTGTCAGATTATCTGAAGAATAACAGACCCCAAAGGGACCAAAGGTATGAACTGGATTTCCAACTACGTCCGGCCGCGGATTAACTCAATTTTCTCACGTCGCGAAACGCCTGATAACCTTTGGACCAAGTGCAAAGAATGCGGCACGATGCTGTTTCACCGTGAAGTTTTGGATAACCTGAACGTCTGCACCAGCTGTGGTCACCACATGGCTATAACGCCGCGTGATCGTTTTATTTCTTTGTTTGATGGTGGCATTTTTGCTGAAATAGATGTGCCGACCCCAATTGATGACCCTCTGACATTCCGCGATCAGAAAAAATACCCTGATCGTATGAAGGCGGCACAAAAAGGCACTGGCGAAAAAGACGCGATGCTGGTTGGTACCGGTGATATTGGTCGCACGCCGATTGTGGCAGCCGCGCAAGATTTCTCGTTCATGGGTGGTTCTATGGGCATGTATGTGGGCAACGCGATCATTGCTGCCGCTGAAGCTGCTGTTAAAGCTAAATGCCCATTGATTTTGTTTTCAGCCGCTGGTGGCGCGCGCATGCAGGAAGGTATCTTGTCCTTGATGCAAATGCCGCGCTCAACTGTTGCGATCCAGATGCTGAAAGAAGCAGGGCTTCCGTATATTGTTGTCCTGACGCACCCAACAACAGGCGGCGTTACTGCCAGTTATGCAATGCTGGGAGATGTGCATATCGCTGAGCCAAACGCGTTGATCTGCTTTGCTGGTCCACGTGTGATCGAACAAACCATCCGTGAAAAATTGCCAGAGGGGTTCCAACGTGCGGAATATCTATTGGATCATGGTATGCTGGATCGTGTGACGCCGCGTACTGAAATGCGTGGAGAGTTGATAACGATTGTTCGGATGCTGATGGGCATGAGCCCAGAGATCAAAGGTGATTTGCCAGCACCAGAGCCAGAAACAGCTGACGCTGAAAAATGAGCGGAACAACATCTGACGCAATTCTTGCGCGTATGATGGCCTTGCACCCAAAGATTATTGATCTGACTTTGGACCGTGTTTGGCGTTTGCTTGAGGCCTTGGGAAATCCCCAAGACGATCTACCACCTGTGATTCATATTGCCGGAACCAATGGCAAAGGATCGACCCAAGCGATGATCCGTGCAGGTTTAGAGGGCGCGGGGCAACGCGTTCACGCCTACACGTCTCCGCACCTTGCGCGGTTTCACGAACGTATCCGTGTTGCAGGTTCATTGATCACCGAAGATGCGCTGACCGACATTCTGGACGAGTGTTACGCAGCCAATAACGGTGAGACGATCACGTATTTTGAGATTACGACCTGTGCTGCAATCTTGGCGTTTGCCCGTACTCCTGCAGATTACACTTTGCTTGAGGTTGGCTTGGGTGGTCGCGTTGATGCGACCAATGTCTTTGCCAAACCTGCACTTACAATCATTACACCAGTGTCGTTTGATCACCCGCAGTTTTTGGGAAATACAGTTGCTGAGATCGCAGGTGAAAAGGCCGGTATTTTGAAGCGCGGTGTGCCTGCAATCATTACACGTCAACCCGACGATGCGATGGAAGTCATTGAGGCGCGTGCTGAACGTTTGGGTGCGCCAATGCTTGTTCAAGGCCAACATTGGGATGCATGGGAAGAACGTGGTCGTTTGATTTATCAGGATGAAACGGGACTATTGGATTTGCCGCCGCCTGCATTGATGGGTGCGCATCAATTCCAGAATGCGGGGACGGCAATCACTGCCTTGCGCCATTTTGGTTTTGGTGAAGACGCCTGTGAAGCGGTTCCAACAAATGTGACGTGGGCTGCGCGCATGCAAAAGTTGTCTCATGGTCCATTGATTGATGCAGCACCTGATGCAGAATTCTGGTTGGATGGTGGTCACAATGCTGCGTGTGCTGGAACCTTGGCGGAAACGTTGACGCGATTGCCAACGCGGCCAACTCATCTGATTTGTGGGATGCTGAACACCAAAGACATCAGTGGTTATTTGGAGCCATTGGTGCTGCACGCTGCAAGTCTAACCGCGGTCTCCATTCCCGATGAGGTAAATACGTTGCCTGCGGAGGTAACTGCAAAGGCAGCGCGAGATGTTGGCATGGATGTGGATGAAGCGGATAGCGTAATGTCAGCAGTTGAGGTGATTTTGGCCAGGCAGTCTGATGCGCGAATTTTGATCTGTGGGTCACTTTACCTCGCTGGAGCTATTCTGCGCGAGAACGGTTAGTTCTTTTCCCGATTTAGACCGAATCATCAGGATGTTGACCCGCGCGGGCCGATTCGCGTATATGTAGATAAATCTACAATAAAACGGGTGGCCTGAAGCTGCCTGCATGGTTCCTGGGGGAAGCAGTATGAAACGGCGCGAAGAAAATGCGTCCTTGTTTGACGGATCTTTTGGTTCGACCCAACAAGGCTATTCGTCAAATATGAAGTTGATGATGATCGTAGCCGCATTCTTGATCGTTACGATTGGGCTTATACTGATACAGCCGGATCCCACACCAAACCGATTGGCTGGCGACGAGGGCGAACTCACTGAGATGACTAAGTCTGCTGCTTTGATTGATGCGCCATCGACCACATATTCAAATTCTGAAGCGGCTGTCACACGCTCTGAGACATCGTTGTTGTCTGTTGGGGGCGCTGTGCGTTCCGAAGACGTTAGCAAGTTGTTGCGCCAACCTATTCGCCTGAATGGCTCAAGTCGAGATATTCGTGTGTTATCAAGCGATGTCTTGGCTAAGTTTGGCTATAGCGTTGGTGTAGATGATCGCTTGCATGGACTTCTTGTCCAGGCATTGGCTGAAAGTTAGTCTGACGCCTATATCGATGCATTGCTGAATTCTGCTGTGACACGTGGGGATTTTAGAGCGCCCGTCGCACTGACGATGTGATCGGGCCGTTTCAATACGGATGCTTTGCTTCAAGAGCTGGTTGTTCAGTACAACAACTAAACCAGCTGTCAGGCTGTTTGCCCCATCCATCACTTTGCATTTCGCGCAACCGCGATGCGGTGCGTTCAAACTCGAACGTTCCTTCGCCTTCTAGATATAACATTTCTGGGGATGCGGCGGCTGAACAGATCAGGCGAACGCGTGCTTCATAGAGAGCATCGATGAGTGTGACAAAGCGTTTCGCCTCGTTGAAGTTATCGCGCGAGAGACATGGTATATCGTCGATCAAAAGAACTTTGACTGCTTCTGCTACTGCCAAGTAGTCTGCCGGTCCCAACGGTTTGCCACACAACTCGAAAAACCCTGTACGGGCGATACCATTGCGAAACTGCGGTAGGACGACATCACGGCCTTTGACGCGCAGTGTCAGTGGCTCTGATGGGCCACCAGTCAGATCATTCCACACACTGTCCATGGCGGCGTGAGCTTGTGCATTGGACGGCGTGAAATAGACTTGGGACCCTGAAAGACGATCTTGTCGGTAATCTGTCGGGCTGACCAATTCCCAAAGGTTCATCTTGTCTTTGATCAGATCGATGAAGGGCAGGAACGCTTCGCGGTTTAATCCGTGTTTGTATAGATCATCGGGCAGGCGGTTAGAGGTGGTGATGATAACAACCCCAGCATCAAACAATGCCTCAAACAGGCGTCCAACGATCATAGCATCTGTGATGTCTGTGATCTGCATTTCATCGAATGCTAGGACCTTTGCCTGCGCTATGACTTCGGCTGCGACAGGTGCAATTGGATCGTCTACACCAGTGGCACGAGCGGCATGCATTGCTGCCTGAATTTCCTGCATGAAGGCATGAAAGTGGACACGCCGGACCGGCACATCACCAAGGTTCTGTGCAAATAAATCCATGAGCATTGATTTACCGCGCCCAACCCCGCCCCATAGGTAAAGACCCATTGGTGGTTCGGGAGCTTTGCGAAACCAACCTGTTTTGACAGGTTGAGATACCTCAGCACGGATACGTTCGAATTTCGGTAAAACGGCTTCTTGTGCGGGATCGGGGTTTAGGCTTCCGTCCGCTATCAGATCCGCATAAATTTGGGTTAAGGTGGTCATATGAAGGACATACATTGGGCGCGGATTTATTGAAAGATCGCTGTTGATGATGGGTTCATAATAAATGCTGATTTGACCTGTGGGGTATTAGGCGTAACGTGTCATCAAAAAGCGAAAGACGCAGATGCAAAAAAATACATCCATAATGAACCCCGTCTTATTGGTGGGCTGTTTGATAATCATGGTCAGCTTTGCAGTGCGCGCGTCCTTTGGGGTTTTCCAAATTCCAATCGCTGAAGAGTTCAATTGGCTGCGCAGCGAGTTTTCCTTGGCTATCGCGATTCAAAATTTGGCATGGGGTATTGGGCAACCGATATTTGGGGCGATTGCGGAAAAGATTGGTGATCGCAAAGCAATCATTATTGGTGCGCTTGTGTACGCCTTGGGCATGGTGATGTCCGCCAATGGTGTGACGCCGGGTGAGCATCAAGCCTATGCGTGGCTTGTCGGGTTTGGGATTGCAGGTACGGGTTTTGGCGTGATCTTGGCGATTGTTGGCCGTGCGTCTTCGGATGAAAACCGATCAATGTCTTTGGCTATTGCTACCGCAGCTGGCAGTGTTGGACAGGTGTTTGGTGCACCTTTGGCTGAGTATTTGATGACACTGATGACATGGCAATCGGTTTTCATGGTTTTCGCTGCCGCCATCGTTTCCTTGATATTGACACTGCCACTTATGCGTGCGCCGGTGATGGTTAGCAAAGCGGAATTAGAAGAAAGCCTTGGTCAAATTTTGATCAAAGCGTTCAAGGACCCATCATATACATTGATCTTTTTAGGGTTCTTTTCTTGTGGCTATCAGCTGGGGTTTATCACGGCGCACTTCCCAGCATTTGTGACGGAAATGTGTGGTCCGATCATGGCCGATGGTGTGCTGCATAGCATGGGTATCACAACGACATCTGCATTGGGAGCGATCGCCATTTCATTGATCGGTGCGGCTAACATTCTTGGTACTTTGGCTGCTGGGTGGGCTGGTAACCGCTACTCCAAAAAGCATCTTTTGGCGGGTGTATATCTGGGTCGAACAATCATTGCAGGATTGTTTATCTTGCTTCCTATTACGCCGCTTTCAGTTGTTATTTTTTCAGTTGCGATGGGCTCGCTTTGGTTGGCAACGGTGCCGCTAACGTCTGGTTTAGTCGCACACATTTACGGTGTTCGTTATATGGGAACGCTGTATGGCATCGTGTTCTTCAGTCACCAGTTGGGAAGCTTCCTTGGTGTTTGGTTGGGTGGTCGCCTTTACGATATGTACGGCGATTATACTGCTGTTTGGTGGATTGGTGTGGGGGTGGGAGCCTTCAGTGCGATTGTACATCTGCCAATCCGCGAACGCCCACTTGTAGTCGCCGTTTAACTTTGTGCAGACATAGCTTTGCGAATAATTTCTAGCACTTGCGTTGCGTGGGTATAAGGCAAGCCATGGCCCGCATCGTCTACGATCACTTGCACGGTCGATGGCGACCAGCTTGTTAAAGTGTCAGCGGCGGTAAGTGGGATTACTGCATCGTCGCGTCCCCAGATGGCTAGCACCGGAAGACCCGCATGGTGAATTGCGTTGTGTTGCTCTTGCTGGGATTTGTTAAGCAATCCGCGCAGGCTAGACAACACTGCAGGTACAAAACCGCGATTGCGCAACTCGCGTTCTTGTTGATCAGAGATTCTGGGAACATGTGTGCGCAGTTTTCGTTCTGCCTGAATGCCTTTACGCAATTTGTTTGGGTAGAACGCCAGCATCAGCCAATCACCAATAATTGGTGTGCCCACGATGAACTTCACAAGTTTTCCAGATACAATTTCCATTCCAGCTGGTGCCAATAAGATCAATCGGCCGATACGTTCAGGCTGCGTTGCTGCAAAAGCCGATGCAATGGCACCCCCCATTGAATAGCCAACAATTGAAATTGTGCCTGTGATGTCTTCGTGCCGTAGAAGGTCATTTAACTGTTGTGTAAAGAAGGCCTCGTTCTGTTTGCCTCTTGGCCTGTCAGAGTACCCACGACCGTACAAATCATATGTTAAAACGCGGCACCCCATCAATGCTAAACCTTTTGATAAATTGCCCCAAACGATAGACGGAGTTGTTAAGCCGTGAATGCAGACAACGATTGGTCCGCGTTTGGGGCCAAACCATTCGTAATGCGTGATCCCCTGTGACAGCTGCGCGAACTGGCCAGAGGCAGTGTCGCGTTCAGTCGAATTCATAGAGGGGCGCGTCAGCTCAATTATCAAAGGGATTGCGATAAAGGCACCCAATATCAAGCAGCTCCACATCACTGCATGGCTCTCCAGCGATCCAAAATATAACGGCTGGTCATCAGATCGAGATGCGCGCCACCGCCGTTCTTGAACAAAGTAATTTCGTTGTCCGACTGGCGGGTGAAATTTGAAATATTATAGTAGTCTGCAACGATATCGTTGGCCGATATTGCGCCCGCCTCAGTTGGTATTTTAATTTCACCGATGTGCCCGACAGTTGTGTCTATGCTGTCTACAAAAATGCGTGAACGCTGTAGTGCTGCATCGTCTACTTCGCGCATGTCCGGACGGTATGCGCCAATAAGGTCGATGTGTTGGCCTGCTTGCAACCACTCGCCTTTGATTAATGGTTGGGTCGACATGGTCGCGGAGGTAACGATGTCTGCGTTGCGTACTGCCTGCTCTAAATCGGTGGCAACAGAAAGTGTGGGGCGTTCGGCTGCCATCAACGCAGCGTTTTTTGTTGTGCGGTTCCAGACAGTGAACTGGGCGTTTGGAAAGGCCGCGCTGTATGCGTCATGCAGTGAGCGGCCTACCGTGCCTGCGCCTACAATCAAAATGTTGCGGCTGTTAGGACGTGCTAGGCGGCGTGCCGCCGTTATGCTGTCGCCAGCTGTTTTCCATTTGGTTACGAGATGAAAATCAATGATGGCTTCCAAAGTACCGTCGATATCGGAATATAAATTTACGCCCCCGTTGACCACCGGTTTAGATGCAGAAGGATTGTTTGGAAAAATCGTTGCGGTCTTAACGGCGATGCCCAGTCCATCGATCCAAGCTGAGCGGCTTAGTAAAGTGTCTGAGCCACGATACAAAAATGTGTCTCCAATTTCTGCTTTGGGTAAGTTGTGCCCTGCAGCTAACGCATCGGTTAAGCCAATCCACCCAAGGAGCGCTTCTCCCTCTTTAAATGGTATAAACGGAATAGAGGTCATTTTGCTTCGGCTTCGGTCAATAGCCCTTCAGCCACAAGACGATCGGCCCAACCTTGAGGGTGTTCAAACAAATGCGTTTTCCAACCGCGTGTATCGGCGGCGACGATGTTGTCGGTGCGATCATCCGCAAAGATCAACTCGTCGCCAGACAAACCTGAACCATCTTCGAGCATTTGGTAAATCAATGCGGCTGGTTTGATGACACCCATATGACCAGAGATAAAATCACGGTCAAATTTGCGCATGAACGGGTATGTCTTTGCCGCCAGATCGTAAGTCTGAATGCCAAAGTTCGTTAGAGAGAAAACTGGAATGCCTTTGGCCTGCAATGCATACATCAGACGTTCTGAATGCGGGATCAAAGGGGCGGCCATTTCAATCCAACGGTCATGCCAGATTTGTAGCTCATCAGCCCAGTCTGGGTTGTCTTTCGCTGTTTGCTCCAGCGTCTCTTCAAACGGTGCTCCGGCATCAATCCGGTCGTTCATCCCGTGCAAATCAACAGCGGCAAAAAAACCGCAACGGCGTTCTTCGCCAATAACGCTGTCAAAAAACTGTTCGGGCTGCCAGCCAATGAATACATTTCCAATGTCAAAAACGACGGCTTTGATTGTCATGGAGGTCTTCCTATTGTTGTTTCGCAGCCGCGCGCAGTTCGCGTTCAAGTGCTTCTAAAAACCGGGATCGGTCTGTCTTTGAAAATGCTTTTCCGCCGCCTTGGCGAAATGGATCGGCAGCGCGTAGGTCAGCCATTAAGTCACGTGTCGCAAGGATGTTGCCAATGTTGGCTTGGGTCAATGCCTCGCCGTTGTGTTTAAGAACACGGGCACCAGCCTCAACACATTTTGCGGCCAATGGAATGTCGCCGGTGACAACGACATCGCCTGGCCCACAACGATCAGCGATCCACATATCCGCAATGTCTGGGCCATCGGCCACAATGACTGTTTCGACCAATGGATTGGCTGATGGGCGTAAGCCGCCGTTTGAAACTACGAACATCTTACATGCGTGACGCGTTGCCACCCTTTCGGCTTCGGCCTTCACAGGGCAAGCATCCGCGTCAATGTAGAGACTCATTTTTTGGATTTCTTCTTGGGTGATTTGAACTCGTCCGGAATCGGCATGCGATTAAATGCATCGAGACCAGCAATCTTATAGGCCTCTGCCAAAGTTGGATAGTTGAAGGTGTTCTGAACGAAATAGTCGACTGTCCCTTTTAGGTTCAAAACAGCCTGAGCGATGTGGATTAGCTCAGTTGCACCTTCGCCAACGATTTGCACGCCCAGAACACGACGTGTTTTGAGGGAAACCAGCATCTTCAGCATCCCGTGTTCAAGACCCATGATGTGCCCACGTGATGTTTCGCGAAAGCGTGCTTCGCCGATCTCGTAAGGGATCTCGCGTTCTTGCATCTCTTCTTCGGACATGCCGCAGGTCGAGATTTCTGGAACCGAATAAATCCCATATGGGAACCAAGCGCTTTCGCCCAACGTCGGAGTGTCCAGCGCGTGACAAGCCGCAACGCGACCTTGCTGACCCGAGGTAGAGGCAAGTGATGGGTGGCCGATTACGTCACCTGCAGCATAGATATGAGGTACCGAGGTTTGATAGGTCTTGCGGTCGACTTCGATACGGCCGCGGTGGTCGGTTTCTAAGCCAGCAGCCCCTGGTTCCAATTTGTCTGTCGCACCCATACGGCCCGCAGCAAACAGCAGCATTTCGCCGCGAATGTGACGGCCATTTTCTAGTGTAACTTCGACGTGGTCGCCTGCGTCCTCAACTTTTTCAATTGCAGAGCCAAGGCGTAAATCTACACCGTTCTCTTTGATCTGATGGGTGAAGTCTTGGATAATCGCCTTGTCGATGAAGTCTAGGAAGGTATCACGTGGTTCAATGAGCGTTACGCTAATGTCGAGGGCAGCAAACATCGATGCATATTCAACGCCGATGACGCCTGCTCCAACAACAATTAGGCTACGTGGAATTTGCGCCATGTCTAGGAATTCATCGCTGTCGAGAATGGTCGTACCGTTGAACGGTATATAATCTGGGCGGTATGTCTTTGTGCCGGTTGAGATTAAGAACTTGTCGGCAGTCAGCGTTGTGCTTTCACCCGCTTCAGTCTCCACCTCGATTGTGTTCGCATCAATGAAGTGAGCTGCGCCGTGCAATGTCTCAACGTGGTTACGATTGAACTGGTGCTCTAGAACATCGACTTCGTGGTCGAGGGTCATGTGCAAGCGCCCCTTTAGATCTTCCGCTTTGATCTCTTGCTTTACGCGGTACGAGCGACCGTAAAAGCTGCGCTCGCGCCATCCTGAAAGGTTCAATACCGTTTCGCGTAAGGTCTTGGATGGGATGGTGCCAGTGTGTACTGAAACGCCGCCAACACGGTCTTTGCGATCGATCACTAAAACGCGGCGTTTTAGTTTGCCAGCTTGGATTGCGGCAGAACGGCCTGATGGGCCGGAACCGATGATGATAAGGTCGTAATGGCTCATTGATTAATCCGTATATAGGGCGTCAGCATGGAAGGCGACGTGGTCTTCCATGAACGTTGAAACAAAGAAGTAGCTGTGGTCGTAACCTGGTTGTAGGCGCACGGTGGCTTCTTGGCGACGTGTTGCAATGGCGCTAGAAAGCGCTTCGGGTTTTAGCAAATCGATGAATTGATCCTTGGTACCTGTGTCAATAAGGACGGGGCCATCAAAGCCGACTTTTTCCATCATAAGGCTCGCGTCATGTGCGGCCCACGTGGTTTCGTCTGTGCCAAGATATGCGGTGAGTTGCTTGCGTCCCCAATCCGTGGTGGTTGGGCTGCAGATTGGTGCAAAGGCTGAAACCGAGCGGTAGCGGTCTGGCAAACCCATCGCCATGGTCAACGCGCCGTGGCCACCCATTGAGTGACCAGTTATCGATTGACGGTCCATATCGATGCTGAAATTTTCTGCGATCAGTGCTGACAACTCTTCGGTGATATAATCCCACATTTGGAAATTCGGTTTCCATGGGTCTTGGGTTGCGTTGACGTAAAATCCAGCACCTTGGCCAAGGTCATAATTTTCGTCATCTGCAACACTCTCGCCGCGCGGGGAGGTGTCCGGAAAAATTAATGCGATCCCATGTTCCGCTGCCCAAACCTGCGCGCCGGCTTTGGACATTGCGTTTTCGTGTGTGCAAGTGAGGCCTGAAAGATACCAAAGCACGGGAACAGGTCCGTCTTTTGCTTCGACCGGCAGGAACACCGCAAATGTCATGTCACATGCGCAGGATTTTGACGTGTGAGTGTAGACGCCCTGGGTGCCACCAAAGCAGGTATTCTCGGAAACGGTCTTCATCATTCTCTCCTTACGGCTGTTACTTTCATCGCTAGCGATTGGCGAGGGTTTGGTAAAGTGCAGGTCTCTTTTGAGAGCGCATTTATGATTGATTAACGCTAAGAGTTAGTTACCCACCCAATGACCAAACTGACGGTGAAAATACTTATCGCAGTTGAAACCAGAATTGCGGCTGAAACTCTTTGTGGAGCTACGCTGTAGTGCTGTGCCAACATGTATACGTTTCCAGCGACAGGCAGCGATGCGGCGGCAATCAAAACCGCTGCGCTGTAAGGATCAACCGAGAAAAGGAAGAGCGCACCAAATGCGACGAAGGCGGGATGAAGGACCAATTTACAAAAAGTTAGCCAGCCTGCGACTTCAATACGTTCGGCTGATTTCGTAGCAAGGGATGCGCCGATTGCAAACAATGCTCCAGGGGTTGCAGCACCGCCAAGGATTGCAAGGAATTCGTTGAGTGGGACGGGGACCGTTAAATCGAAACCAGAACACAAAAGCCCTAGTGTCATTGCAACGATCATGGGGTTTTTAACCAACCCTAAGCCAACAGTTTTTAAGATGCGTATCGACATCTGGCCATCCTGTGATCCAGTGACAAGGATCACGACCAGCGATGAGAATATGATCAGATCAACAGCTAGCATCATCATGATGGGTCCAACCGCTGCTTCACCCAAAATCAAGGTCAGCATCGGGAGTCCTAGAAATCCAATATTGCCGATCACAGCACATTGCGCTTCGATTGCGTTGGTGGCGACATTCAAATTGCGCAGGAATCCCACAATCGTTGCGATTCCATAAACGAATGCGGTACCCCAAAGATAAGCAGCGATGAGCCGAGCATCCCATACTTCGGACAATTCGATGTTTGCGGCAAACCGGAAAATCATTGCAGAAAGGGCAAAGAAGAACACGAATTTAGTCAGATATTTTGTAGCGTCTTCATTGAAGAAACCCGTACGTCCGGCCCCATAGCCTAACGCTATGATTGCGAAGAATGGTAACGTTTGCAAAAAAATCATGAGCATAACGTCAGCTTATGCCGCCAGTAATCGGTCTGGCAATGTGGGGTGCATGAATTTTGATAGTTAAGACTTCGTGCGATTGTCCAATATGCGTACCGCTTTGCCTTCGGAGCGTGCGACACCCCCAGCATCCAGAACGTCGATCTTAACGCTGATACCAACAGACTGTTTGATTGCAGAAGCTAAGGCACGACCAGCGGTTTCGCGAGCCTCATGCCCTAGCGCAGAATCTGCGACTTCTGTCACAATACGCATTTGATCCATGCGATTAGGTTTGCTTAGTTCAATCTGAAAATGTGGGGCAAGGCCAGGTGTCCCCATCAAGGCTTCTTCGATTTGCGTCGGGAACACGTTCACCCCTCGCAAGATAATCATATCATCGGAACGGCCCGTTACCTTTTCCATCCGCCGCATGCTGCGGGCAGTTCCTTCTAGGAGTCGAGTCAAGTCGCGTGTGCGGTATCGGATGATTGGAAATGCTTCTTTGGTCAATGAGGTGAAAACCAACTCACCCTGCTCGCCGTCTTCGACTAGCTCTCCTGTCTCTGGATTGATAATCTCAGGATAAAAGTGATCTTCCCAAATGTGTAAGCCGTCTTTGGTTTCGACGCACTCGTTCGCGACGCCGGGGCCCATGATTTCGCTTAACCCATAGATGTCGACTGCGTGCATATTAAAGGCCTGTTCGATCTCATGGCGCATCGCGTTGGTCCATGGTTCGGCGCCAAAGATGCCAACATCCAAAGAGCAATCGCGTGGATCTAAACCTTGGGCTGCGAATTCATCCAAAATAGAAAGGGCATAGGACGGAGTGACCGTTATTCCGTTTGGTTTGAAGTCATTTATCAAGCGCACTTGGCGGGGTGTCATACCTCCTGAAATTGGAACGGTGCTGAGACCTAAGGCGTCAGCGCCTAAATGGATGCCCAATCCGCCAGTAAACAACCCATACCCATATGCGTTATGCAGCATATCACCAGGTTTCAGACCTGACGCACGCAATGAACGCGCAACGACTGAACCCCAAACATCAAGGTCATTTTGTGTGTAGCCAACAACCGTCGGCTGGCCTGTTGTGCCCGATGAGGCGTGGATGCGTGCAACTTGTTCGCGTGGCACAGCAAACATTCCGAAAGGGTAATTGGCGCGTAGATCTTGTTTTACGGTGAACGGAAATTTTGAAAGATCACTTAGAGATTTTAGATCGCCAGGATGCACATCTGCGTCATCAAATGATGTTTTGTAAAAAGGCACGTTTTCATAAGCATGTCGCAGTGACCATTTTAAGCGCGTGAGCTGAAGCGCTTCGATCTCGTCACGGCTGGCGATTTCAATGGGATCAAGTGACGATTTGGCGGGCGTTAGGTCTTTCATCAAGTGTCTCCGTGGCAATCTGCTGGTTCGGGGAAATGTTGGCCCTTAATTGTGCGGGAAAGGCCGTGGAATAGCGCAACCGTGCGGCCTGCTTCGCCCGTGACAACAACGTCGTAGGTACCTGATCGACCTGTTTTTGACGTTTCAGTCGCTGTGGCGATTAGGCGTTCACCAAGTTTGCCTGCTTGAACATAGGTTATTTGGTTTTGCTGAGCGACAGTAAGTTGGTTGTAAGTATTGCAGGCAAAAGCAAAGGCACTGTCGGCGAGGGTAAAGATATATCCGCCATGACAAATACCGTGACCGTTTAGCATATGTGGTTGAACATCCATCGACATGGTCGCGGTACCAACATCTACATGTTCAATTTCCATCTTTAACCCTTGGGTTGTGGCATCTTGCGTATACATCAGTGTTGCACATTTCTTGGCGCGGTCTTGTGGGGTCAATGTCTGCTCCTGCAGGTCATGTTTCCGTTTGAGATATCTTGCGCGGAATTTGTAACGTATTCAAGTGTGGAGAATTGAACGATCTGATTCCCTTGATTTGAAAGCGAAATAACGCAAGTGTAGGTCATGGCTACACAGAACTCCTCTCCGCATCTGCGAGAAATTCCTCCTCCGCAGGTTTCGTTTCACCGGACCGAGCTTGCTCCGATCCTATCCTTATATGGGCGGATGGTGGCTGCAGGAGAGTGGCGGGACTATGGCATTTCTTCATTGCGCGAAGTTGCCGTATTTTCGATTTTTCGGCGTACCGCTGAGAATCCTATGTACCGGATCGAGAAACGGCCAAAGCTTCGCGATAAACAAGGGATGTTCGCAGTCATCGGGATGGATGGCCAGGTTCTGCGTCGCGGCCAAGATCTGAAGACAGTTCTTCGTGTGTTAGAGCGCAAGTTAATCCGCTCAGTTGACTGAGAATAGCCGTTTGTGTGCGGTGATGTCACCGTCTCCTTGGTCTTTGATCCGTTTGACTGCAGCATGAAGTGGTTCGTAAACGCACGCCATATGAAACGCATTTGCATGGATTAAGGTGTCAGCATCTACTGCAAGTGCAATGTGCCCTTTCCAAAATATTAAGTCGCCGGCTTCCATGCGAGAATTGGATGATACGGTTTTTCCTAATTGCTTTTCTTGCTGATCACTGTCCCCAGGGCAAGGGATGCCGCTTGCCGTAAGTGCGGCTTGTACCAAGCCAGAACAATCAATGCCGGTGTTAGAGTTGCCGCCCCATAGATAGGGTGTGCCCAAAAACAGCTTAGCGGTTTCAACATATGCCGCATCTCTGTCTTCGACTTTGCATAGATGTTGTTTTGGAATGTAGCCGTATTTTGTCTTTGCAAACTTCTCGGTCTCTTCCGTAACCCTTACCAAAGAACCATGACTTAAAGAGATGCGATCAGCCGATTTCATATAGGCTTCTCCGTAAGTATGGCTTGCCAACGCGCTAATGCGGTGTGTTGTTGGATGGTCGGCGCATAAGTGACTGCTGTTTATAAAACCTACGTAGTTATCCTTTTCCGTAACAACGTAGCAATGCCCATCCACACTTCCCAAGATGGTTACTCGCTCTCCAAGCAACACTTGCCGATCGCGCTTGTGTCCAGCGTGCCTATTTAGATCAGAAATGGGCACAGATACCCTCGCTGGTGTTCGTTTTGAAACAATATTTGGGTCTGGTGTGGTGCGTGGATCAGTCATCGTCAGAGCGCAGTTTTAAGTGCTTCAAACAATGCACGAGTTGCCTGCCCCACGCCGCCTTTCGCACGAGCTGGTGCAGCATTGGGTTGCCAGCCATAAATGTCAAAATGCATGTATCGCGGTGTCTCTGTCACAAAACGGCGTAGGAAAAGTGCTGCGGTTATGCATCCTGCGAACCCTCCTTTTGGGGCATTGTCGAGATCAGCGATACCGGGCTCAATCATAGCTTCATATGGCTCATGAAATGGCAGCCTCCATACAGGGTCAGCATGACTTTCCGCAGCTGTTTCAAGCGCACTCGCAAGTCTAGAGTTATCTGTAAAGTAAGGGGCCAAGTCTGGTCCAACGGCAACACGGGCAGCGCCAGTAAGTGTCGCCATTGAGATAATTAGATCAGGTTTTTCTTCATCAGCGAGTGCAAGCGCGTCAGCTAAAACCAAACGCCCTTCAGCGTCGGTGTTGTTAATTTCGACGGTCAGACCCTTTCGAGAAGTCAGAATATCTTGAGGCCGAAATGCATTGGCAGAGATTGAGTTTTCAACAGCTGGAATAAGTACGCGCAATTGGATCGTTTGATCGGTTGCCATGATCATACGCGCTAGACCTAGCACGGCAGCAGACCCACCCATGTCTTTCTTCATCAGGCCCATTGAGCCACCGGGTTTGATATTTAGGCCACCAGTATCAAAACAAACGCCTTTTCCAACCAAGGTAAGTGTCGGCCCCTTACTTCCCCAGCGCATATCAATCAAACGTGGCGCGCGATCTGCAGCACGACCAACCGTGTGAATCATTGGCAAGTTTTGGGTCAACAAGTCGTCGCCTACAATAACGTCAATGGATGCGCCGAATTCTTGGGCTTGTGTACGTGCGGCCTGCTCTAGTTGCGGCGGGCCCATGTCTGAGGCGGGGGTGTTAATAAGATCCCTTGTCAGAGCCTCGCTTTGTGCAAGCGCCGTAATTTCTTCAGCATCCACGCCTTCGGGAGCTACAAGTTGCGCTTTCATTGCAGGGACTGACTTGTAGCGGTCGAACTGATAAGCCTGTAATAACCATCCGAGTGCTTCGTGGGCTAGTTTCGTATCAGCAATACCAGACGCGATGTGGTATGTTCCTTCAGGTAACTTTCCTGCAGCACCTGCCAAATGAAAACGACCACGCTTGCGGGTTGCGGAGTTCCCGTAACCAGCTAAGGCCATCAATGGGCTACCGTCGGATGATGGTACAACCAATGCCTGATGCAAGCCGGCATTAAACCCGTTCGCCACCACCCATGCCTGTGTCATTGGCGTTTGCTGCGATGTCCAAGCGTCAAGATTATTTTGGTCAATGACATGGACTGGAATTGAAGTTGACGTAGCGGCAACGAATTGAACAGACATTGGGCACCTTTCAAGGTCAATTTTAACCTAGCCTAACGGCTGTAACACTCGCTGCAAGCAGGTTCAGATGATGCTGTCCTGTGAATCCCACATTGTGAATAAAGATTTCTCACCAATCCGCAACAATCGGGCGAATGTGGATGCAAGCGCGGTTGCATCCTCGTTATCGATACAGGCAGTGACATGCCCCGCGACCACAGAAACGTCGGACATTCCGATTTGATCTGCAATCGCGATCAAAGATCGAACGCCTTTGCGCAACTCATCCAATGCTAAGTCTCGGTATAGACGGTCGCAATTTGATAGGCGCAATGCCAGCTCTTCCATTGCGCGGCAAACAACGTCTTCTGCGTTTGCTTGACCCAGTTGTAAATACAAGGCGCTTAATCGGTCTTGGTCGACGTTGGCCGCTTCCCTTGGTACTATTTTTGTCACTTGCTTCATTCCACTCACCTTTGATCAAGCCCCCACAGCTTAACTAAAGATCGCAATATACCCTTCCCATTTGGTTAGCGGATTTGATCTTTTTCCCTCGAATTCGTCGCGAATACGGGCTATTTACGGTGAAAGTTCTTTTGAAGTTGGGAAAAGAAAATGGATCAAGCGAAACCATTGCCGTCATATCTGTTACAGCGTTACCATGGTTGGAAGGCGACAACCTATTCTGAGAACCAAGCATGGTATCGCCGTCTAGCGTCCGAGGGTCAGCGCCCCCGCGCAATGGTGATCTCGTGCTGTGACAGCCGTGTTCATGTGACGTCTATTTTCGGCGCGGATCAGGGAGAGTTCTTTATCCACCGTAACATTGCCAACTTAGTTCCACCCTTTAAGCCAGATGGCGATTATCACGGTACCAGCGCTGCAATCGAATATGCTGTGACTGCGTTGAATGTGGCCCATTTGATTGTTCTTGGGCATTCAAATTGTGGTGGTGTTCAGGGCTGTATCGACATGTGCAAAGGCAATGCGCCCGAGCTGGAAGAAAAGGCGAGTTTTGTGGGTCGTTGGATGGATATTTTGCGCCCTAAATACGGACTGGTTGCGGATGAAACTGATCCAGAAGAACAAGCGCGCCAGCTGGAAAAACACTCAGTGGTAACATCCTTAGAAAACCTAATGACTTTCCCGTTCATAAAAGAACGCGTCGATCAAGGCGTTTTGTCGATGCATGGACTTTGGACGGATATCGGCGAAGGTGGATTAGAATCTTACAACCCTACCGTCAAAGAATTTCAGGCAGTTTAGAAAATAAGCCCCACTTTATATGTGGGGCTTACGTTCAACTCAACGAAGGACCATTCCTTCAGGCCATGTGATTTTTGTCTTTAGGTTCACAGATTGTGTGGTGCCTGACTTGATATTCAAATCCCAATGCAACACGCCGCGCATATCTTCATAATCTGTTGTGGTTGGACGAGGGGCTGCTGACCAATCGATGATCAGATCCTCTTGTTCTGCGTAAGGTACGCGATCTAACAAGGTGACGTTCCAATCGTCCCCAGTCAAATTTTCCACATCAATGCGCACAGTTTCCGTGTTTTCGTTAGAACGTGTGATGATTCCGGGGTCGCCTTCGTTTCGATCCAATGTAGTGCGCGTCATGCGCAAGCCATGGATTGGGCCAAACCCCAACTCTGTTTCCGCTCCGGGTACGATTTGGTTTACGTTTGAATCAGCAATAAGTCGACCATCGACATATAAGCTCGCTTCAGCTGGTAAAATGCGTTCGCCACTAGCGTTGGTAAATGTCACCATGCGATAAGCGGTTGTGTTGTTAAGTGGCACGGCGCGTGCTTCGATTTCTGCATCAAAATCTAGCGCCCCCAATGCGACACGGGTGAAATCGCCACTGCTGTCTAGGGACATGGCGTACACAAAATTATATTGTGCGGCTATTCCTGAAAGATCAGCAACACCACCAGAGGCTTCTTCTATTATAGCAGGCGCTTCGAGGACCATATCAGCTTCTGCGTATGAAGACTGAACTCGGGAGTTCAATTGGCGTTTCACCATCAAATCTGGATCAGAAATGCGCATAGGCTGTGGGAAGATACGCGAAGGTTCTGAGCGTTCTTTCAACCCGACTGTAGAAAGAGTTAGGTTGACGTCATTCCATCGCTCACCAGATTGTTGAAGCAGCAAGGCACCACGTTCTACGACCAGCTTGGGATCATCTCCGGTAGTGAGGCGCATATCGTAAATAGGGCGCCATGCTGCGTCACGTACAAGGTATTTGATGGAGATGCTGCTCCTGGTGGCGACAGGCACTGAGACGGTTAAAGTGAGTTGCGCGAAGTTATCTGTTGAAGGCAATAGAGCGTCGAGTGCTCGCTGTGCTGCAGCAACAGCCTTCTGTAACTCAAGAAGGTTCTTCCTGAGTTTGCGTTCAGCATTTTGAGCGTCGTGAATTGCAAGGTTAGCATTTAGGGTTTCTTCGGAAATCATTCGCGAAAGATCACGCAGGGTGTCGATACCATCTGGCAAAGTATCGCTATTGGACAATGATTTTAAGAATTCAAGTTGGGCATTGGCAGCTGTGATTTCCAACTGTTTTTTGGAAATTTCATCATTCAATGTTGCAACAGCATCTTGTGCGGTTTCTAGGGCGGCTTTTGCGACGGCGTACTCTTCGGTTTCAGGTTCAAGTTGTGCGACTGAGTTGTTGTTTTGCCACTTCTCAGAGATCAATGTGGCTCCAGAAAGGGTGACCGTCGGAGTGTTGGTTCCGCCATTGTTGGGCCGCATATCTGGAATGACGATCTCATGTATACCAGCGGGCAGGTCAATCTGACCCGTGCGTGTCACTTCGGCCCCTTGCGTGAAAACGGTGACCAAAAGAAAAGGGGCACCGCGAGGCACCCCTTTAAATCGTCTATTTTCGGCGGAAGTTAGCCTTTTTTCAACACACGCGTGCCCAACGTCTCTGCAATCTGAACTGCGTTCAATGCAGCGCCTTTGCGCAAGTTGTCCGAAACGCACCATAGGTTTAGGCCATTATCGATTGTGCTGTCCTGACGGATGCGGCTGATGAATGTTGCGTAATCGCCAACGCATTCAACGGGTGTAACATAGCCACCGTCTTCTCGTTTATCGATCACCATGACGCCTGGCGCTTCGCGCAAGATGTCGCGTGCTTCGTCTTCGTCAAGGAACTCTTCGAATTCTATGTTGATCGCTTCGGAGTGGCCAACGAACACAGGCACACGCACGCAGGTCGCTGTGACCTTGATGCTTGTATCGATGATCTTTTTGGTTTCAACGACCATTTTCCACTCTTCTTTCGTGGTACCGTCTTCCATGAAAACGTCGATGTGCGGGATCACGTTAAAAGCGATTTGCTTTGTGAACTGTTTTGCAGGCTTTTCGTCTACTGGGTTGTAGATCGATTTTGTTTGATCCCACAGCTCATCAATGCCGCCTTTGCCAGAGCCGGAAACGGACTGGTAGGTAGACACAACAACGCGTTTGATTTTTGCGCGATCATGCAATGGCTTCAGTGCAACAACCATCTGAGCGGTTGAACAGTTGGGGTTCGCGATGATGTTTTTCTTGTGGTAATCAAGAACGGCTTCTGGGTTCACCTCTGGCACAACCAACGGAACGTCCGGGTCGTAGCGGTAAAGCGAAGAGTTATCGATTACGATACAGCCTGCCGCAGCCGCAGTTGGCGCGTACTTTTTCGTAGCCTCAGAACCGACGGCGAACAAAGCGATGTCCCAGCCCGTGAAATCAAAAGTATCTAGGTCCTTCGTCTTAAGTGTCTTCTCACCAAACGAAACTTCCGTTCCCAATGAATTGCGTGACGCAAGCACGGCAAGTTCATCAACTGGGAACTGACGTTCGTCCAGAATGTTTAGCATTTCGCGGCCCACATTTCCTGTGGCCCCCACTACGACAAGGCGGTAACCCATCTTTTGATCTCCAATATGTGTGATGATGGTCCGCGCCCTCTACACCCGAATCTGCTTGGGGGGAAGGGGGCGAGGGGCATTGCAGTAAAGAGGCGTCGATTTATCCTAGTCAGTGTTGTCTTGTGAGAACAGGTAGAGCGATAGACCTGTGATCAACATCACCGCAAACAATAGGAATACGGCGGCAAATGGTGCGGCTACATCGGTGCCTTGATATGAATCGTGCAATGGTCGTGCGACCATTTGGGCAAGACCCACCCCACCAATGCTGAACATGTTCAACAAGGTCACGCCGCGTCCCGTTAAGTGTGCAGGAAAGAAACCTTTGCCGTGGGCAATTACAACTGGAAAAGTTGCACCAAAGAAGCCAACGCCGCACAGCATAATAATTGTCACGATGTATGAAGATGCACCAAAGGCATAGAGCCCAAGCAAGCAGCTCAAGGTTAGGATATTACCGCCAAATACGACCCACTTTCGTGTTCCAAACCAACGATCAAGCGGACCATACAGAAAGACGCCACCGATCATTGCGATTCCCATTATCAATGCCGCAGTCCCGATTTCGCTGCTCGACAGCCCATGAACCTCATTAAGGTATGGTCCCATCCATGCACCGCGAATTGCAGCTGCAGGTACATAGCCCACGATCGCTATCGGTGCGATCAGCCATAGGGTTGGGATGCGCAATACATCTAATAGTGATCCTTTGGTTTCGCTCACGGCTTTTTCAGGGTCTTTAACGGTAACTTGAACGCCAACCGCAATGATTGCGCAAAGGATGGCAAGGCACACCATGGTGGCTCTCCAGCCAATCATCGTTTCGGCGAATGCCATTGGGTATGAGGCGAGCAGGTTACCGAAGGTGCCGACTCCAATCATTGATGCCGCAAGCGTCGCGAACTGGATTGGTGGAAATTCACGTGCGAAGATATAATAAGCTGCCATCAGTACGGGGGCACAGCCTGCGCCGATCAGCATCATCGCGATATTAACATGAAACGCAGAAGTCGCGACCGCGAATAACAAGGACCCACCAGTACCACCAACAAGAAGCAATACTGAGGCCGTTCGTTTCGGGCCTAATGTATCTAGGGACCAGCCCACAGGAATTTGCATTGCGGCAAAGCTGATGAACCAAAGCCCACTTGCAGTGGCCAGTGCTTCTGCACCAATCCCAAGCTCAGTTTCTAGTGGTACACTAATGACAGCCAAGAAGGCGCGAAAGAATTGGCTAAGGACATAGGCCAGAGCCAATAGAAGCAATCCAAGATACATGGTTTAGGTCTTTCTAAATGTGTATGGGCTGTTTGGGACTTAGAGACAGCTCAGTGCGCCGAATTTTAAAGGTTAGATTTCCACTTGGTTGAAAGGGCGCGTGAGTGATTGGTTAGCGTTACGATGTCGATGCCAACTGCTACAAACTTCGCACCTGCTTCAAGCGACTTTTGGGTCATCTCATCATCTAGACTTAGAATTCCAGGTGCTTTGTCGCTTGCTGCAATTTTTTCCAAAGAGGACATGATAACTGATTGCATGTCAGGGTGCATCATATCGCTCATGTGTCCAAGATCTGCAGACAGGTCTGCGGGTCCAATAAACACGCCATCGATACCATCAACTGCAAGAATCTCGTCCAACGCCTCAAGCCCCGCACTGTTTTCAACTTGGATCAAAAGGCAAATTTCATTATCGGCTGTTTTGCCGTAATCGGGGATGGTTCCGAAACCTGCAGCGCGTGTGGTGACATAGCCCACTCCACGAACTCCCTCTGGTGGATATCGACATGCGCGGACGAGTTCGCGAGCTTGTTCAGCGTTTTCAACCATTGGCACCAGAAGTGTCTGTGCTCCAAGATCTAGAACTTGTTTGATTATCCATGTTTCGCCAATTGGAACCCGGATAACAGCCGTTGTTGGGCTGGCGTCGAGGGTTATCAGTTGATCTCGCAATGACCGAAGATCGTTTGGTGCGTGCTCTGCATCAATCAAAAGCCAGTCAAAGCCTGTCGAACCCATAGCTTCGGTTGAATAACTGTTCGCAAGGCTCAGCCAGCAACCAATAAGTGTTTCGCCATTTGCGAGGGCGTGTTTGAATGTATTTATGGGAGCAGGCATGATTAGGGTCCTTCACAGGCTGGAGTTAATACACCCTAAGCCGGTGAAGTTTGATTTGACCAGCTAATTAGCGGACTTTGATAACGTCCTTGCCGACCGCAAGCATGTAGCCACGGCGGGCGATGTTTTTGACCAGCAGTTCGCTGACCATCTGATTGCCTAATGTATCGCGCAAACGCTTGATCCTTGTTGCACCTGCAGCTTCTTCGCAGTCCGATGCAGGGCGCCCTGAAATAATGCCTTCAATTTCTGAGCCTGACAGAACGTCGTCGTCCATGCGTGCCTCAGCCAATAGAGACATTGTTTCCATGGCAGCATCTGTCAGTTTGAAACCCATGTCGTTGAGATAGACGGTATTTTCTTCGCGGCTGATTAGCAGTGAGTTTACCTCGATACCGGCTCGTTCAATTTGTGCCATCCGACGGTTCAGGATAACCAGCATGACAAGGAAAACGAGTGACGCAATCAAGAGGGCTGTTGCGAAGACAAGCAGCACAAAGATGATGCTCCGGTAGCTGGACAAAACGTCAGAAAAGGCTGTGCCCGATTGGGCAAGTATTTCTAACAACTTGATCTCTGATTGACCGGTCAGACCGTCATAGGATGTAAAGATGTCTTCGACACGTTGGTTGAAAGCATTGGCATCAGGTAAATTGTAAAAAAGTAAAATTGCTGCAAGCAGCAAAATTATGACGATTGCGGCAAGGCCGAAACCGACAAGGCGGGTGCCTGTGTTGCGCGCTTCAGAAGCGGAGGTAATAGGGTCCTGCACTCTGTTTCCTTTCTGCGAGGCCATCCGCCCCGAATGTGGAGAGTATAGAGAGTAAGGTCCAGCCCTCGGCTTGGAGGCGTGACGATGTTTGGGATTTTGCTGATTCTTTATTGCAAGGGCCATCGATCTGGATGACTCCATAATGTAAGCGCAAAGGGTTATCTTGCTTTGCCTTATAGTCGGCATAGCAACTTTCGGCAAAGGCAGGAGCTGCGAGTAGCAAGCTGGCTGCTGTGCAAAGTAATGCTAGTGTATGTTTCATAGAGCAGATCATGAGCATGTTGGCTTTGATATTCAATAACAATGCCGGGGGGAGGTGTGCGCTATACGATAACACTGCGGTGTTATTGCCTGTCTGAACGAGTCTGACCCAGTTTGGTTGCATCACCGCCGCACTGTTCCAGCGGCAAAGCTGTCTCCATAGAAAGGGTCGCTCAAATGCACCGCAAATTTATAGCAACTGTTGTTGCCACTTCAATTTTATTCACTGGTTTCGCTGCAGCGCCTGCACGAGCCAATCAAGAAGATGTTGGCCGAGCTTTGGCTGCACTCATTGGCATCGCTATCGTTGGTGCTGTCATTCATGATTCTGACAAAGACAAAAAATCGAAGGTGCAAGTTTACAAGCAACCTGAGAAAAAAGTGCAGAAAAAGCAAGTCCAGAAAAAGAAGAAATATGTTCAGGCGCGCCCTTTGCCGCGTCGTGTTGCGCAGCATCTGTTGCCAAGCAAATGTTTGCGCAGCTTTGAGACTCGCCGTGGGACCGCACGCATCTTTGGTCAGCGTTGCCTTGAGCGTAACTATGAGTTTACCCACCGTCTGCCGCAGCATTGTGAGCGTCGTGTGCGAACAGACAGTGGATCACAGTTTGGTTTTGGTGCACGTTGCTTGCGCAAGCAGGGTTACAAATTGGCTCGCCGCTAAAGGTAGGGCTAATCTGGCGCAAAGTTGTTGTTGCTGATTTGGGGAGGGTGTTCGGGCACCTTCCCCTTTTTCGTGTGTTCTGCCAAAAGGATGCAGCTGTGCCGCAGTTTGAAGTTTGAAATTCCTCTTGGAGTTTGAGCCTTAGGCGAGAGTTTGTTTTGTAAGATGAAAAGGGGCGCTGATGCCAGATTTTGCATTTGAGACTGAGTTGGGGTGTCGGGTTGCTGGAGTTGACGAGGTTGGGCGTGGTCCGCTTGCTGGGCCAGTAACTGCAGCGGCTGTTGTTTTGGACCCCAAATGTATTCCTGACGGATTGAACGATTCAAAAAAGCTGACTGCGAAGAGGCGTTTGGAATTGTACCGGCAGCTATTGGATTGCGCGGATGTCTCGATTGCGCACGCTTCCGTCGCTGAAATTGATGAGGTCAATATTTTACGTGCCTCGCACTTAGCGATGGAGCGCGCAATTGCCGGTCTGCAGTTTCTGCCTGAACATGTTTTGATTGATGGCAACATGATCCCGCGTGGGTTGCACCTTCCTGCAACGACTTTGGTCAAAGGTGACAGTCGATCTATTTCGATTTCAGCGGCCTCAATTGTGGCCAAAGTTTGTCGAGATTGTGTCCTAGTGGATTTAGCGCAACAGCACCCCGGTTATGGTTGGGAAACCAACATGGGTTATGGATCAAAAAAGCACATGGAGGCGCTGCAAAAATTGGGAGTAACCCCACACCATAGACGTTCGTTCAAACCGGTGCACAATATGTTGTATCAAGAGAAAATAGTAACCAATTGATTCAATAAAAAAATTGACCTCGAATCACCTTTGACTCAGATTGGAGACAACAGACGAGCTCAATAATGAGCCGAGCAGAGGCAGAAAATTATGACCAAAGTTAAGAGTGCGGTGGCACCTGTGAAGACGGCTGTGCCGCTTCCATTGAACGAAATTATTGCTGGCGATTGCATCGATGTGATGAACAGTCTGCCTGCTGAGTCTATTGATCTGATTTTTGCAGATCCACCCTATAACTTGCAGCTCAAGGGTGACTTGCATCGTCCCGACAATTCCAAAGTGGATGCGGTTGATGATCACTGGGACCAATTCAGCAGCTTCCGTGCTTATGACGAATTCACGACTGCATGGCTTAAGGCCGCACGTCGCCTTCTGAAACCAAATGGCGCGATCTGGGTCATTGGTAGCTACCACAACATTTTCCGCGTTGGCGCATCTTTGCAGAACGAAGGCTTTTGGATTTTGAACGACGTTGTTTGGCGTAAGTCGAACCCAATGCCTAACTTCCGCGGCAAACGCTTTACCAACGCTCACGAGACAATGATCTGGGCCGGTAAGAACGAAGCCAGCAAATACACATTCAACTACGATGCTTTGAAAGCGCTGAATGAAGGCATTCAAATGCGCAGTGATTGGGTCCTTCCGATCTGCACTGGCCACGAACGCCTAAAAGATGAAGCGGGCGACAAAGCGCACCCGACACAAAAGCCGGAGAGCTTGCTGCACCGTATCTTGGTTGGCTCTACCAACCCGGGCGATGTGATCCTTGACCCGTTCTTTGGCACAGGTACCACTGGTGCTGTTGCTAAGATGTTGGGCCGTGATTTCATCGGCATCGAGCGTGAAGAAGCATACCGTAAGGTTGCGACGAAACGAATCGCGAATGCACGTAAATTTGACCGCGAAGCGTTGCAGGTCAGTGCCTCTAAACGCGCAGAGCCACGTGTTCCGTTTGGCCAATTGGTTGAGCGCGGCATGTTGCGCCCGGGCGAAGAACTTTATTCGATGAACAAGCGCCATAAGGCCAAGGTACGTGCTGACGGCACCTTGATCGGTGATGACATCAAAGGATCAATCCACCAAGTGGGTGCGCATCTTGAAGGCGCGCCAAGCTGCAACGGCTGGACTTACTGGTGCTTTAAGAAAGACGGGAAAAAGGTTCCTATCGATCTGTTGCGTCAACAAGTTCGTGCTGAGATGCACGACTGACCCTCACTTAACACTACAGTTTTACGAACACCGCTGGTGCCGGTGGCCTTTACCCGAGGCCGCATCAAAAGGCACTCAACTATACCCCGCCCTTGTGGCGGGGTTTTTTTATTCGTGATTGGAAAAAAGTTTAGCGCGGCATTGGATTTTTTGCCGCGTTATATGCCGACCAATCGGTGATTTCAGGGTAATATATTTCGCGCCATTTACGCACACGCGGGTTCATGATCCGGCGAAATAATGGTGGATACATCGCTGCCATTGTCATGATTGGATAGCCATATGGCAGCTGCGGTGCATCTGCTTCTGTATAGTTTTGCAAAATTGGAAAGCGACGGTCGGGTTTGTAATGATGATCCGAATGGCGCTGCAAGTTGATCAGCAGCCAATTTGACGCCTTATGTGCTGCGTTCCAAGAATGTCGTGGTTGTACATGTTCATATTTACCCTCGCCCAAGTGTTTGCGGGTCAGGCCATAGTGTTCGATGAAGTTGACCAATTCGAGCTGCCAAATCGCGGTGCTTGCCTGAAGTAGGAACAGTCCGACCCCAACCCATCCGCCCAGAATAAAAGCGAGTAAAAGGAAGCTGCCTTGAAGCGCTGCATATTTCCAGAAAGGGTTGCCACGATCTGTCGCTGGCAGGTCTTTGCGTGCGAGCATGGCGGCTTCAGCTCTGAGGGCTGACAAAAAAGAACTGCTCAAGACACGAGGGAAGTAACGATAGAAATGCTCACCCATGCGTGCAGTGACTGGGTCACGCGGTGTCGCGACGTAGCGGTGATGGACCAACATGTGTTCTGAACGAAAGTGTGAATACATTACCAATCCCAACAAGATATCAGCCATTTGGCGTTCCATTTTGTTCTTTTGGTGCATCAGTTCGTGACTGTAATTAATCCCAATTGTTCCCGTTATGACGCCAATACCGAAAAATAACCCGATCTTTTCCCATGCCCCAAGATGTGCGGCACCCGTGACGTAAGCGATAAGGCCGAAAACTGTGATAAATTGTAACGGTGCCCAAATGATCGTGATGAACCGGTACCAATACAGGTCGTCATCAGTTGCATCCAAATCAGCATTTCTCACGTCCAAGCCTAACGCTAAATCGATCCCAGAGAAGAGATACCATGTGAGGAACGGTAAAAGTAGAACTGTCCAACCACCATAAGATGCGCCAATCCAAGCGACTGGGATAAGCGCCAAGGATACCCAAAAAGGGAGGGCATTCTGAATTTTTGCCATATCGGAAGCGGAAGTGACCATCGTAAATCCTTTGAGTGGCTTGGCGTGCTTAGGGAAGCGATAGGTTTGCCTTATTTTTCAATAAGGTCAAATGCCTTACGCATGACAGTTGGTAAGTCAGAGGGGCGGAAATCGTTGTGCCCTAAGAACAATAGTTGTTCATCGCTGTCTACTGCCGCAGTCATGACGCTCAATAACAGATGAAAATGGGTAAAAGTATGGCGGACCTCGCCTTCTACGGCTTTCCAGTCGGCAGATGTCGGAGGTGTTCCTGGCGGTCGTGGGGCATCTGAATCAATCCAATCAGAACCAGGCCAGCCCAGCATGCCACCCAGTAAGCCTTTGTCAGGCCGGCGCTCCATCAACCATGCGCCATCTGAGCGACGGCCCAAATACACCGTGCCATGGCGTACTGGCTTTGGCTTCTTAGGTGTCTTTTGGGGCAGTTCTAGCGCTGTGCCCTTTTTACGCGCTTTGCAAGGCTCCCGCCACGGACAGATGTCACATGTTGGTGATTTTGGTGTGCAAATAGTTGCGCCCAAGTCCATGACAGCTTGGGCGTAATCGCCTGTGCGTAGTTTTGGCGTTAGACGTTCCGCCTTGGCCGTCAGTTCTGCCTTAGCTGCGGGTAGTGGTGTGTGAATATCGTAAAGCCGCGCCATCACGCGTTCGACGTTTCCGTCTACCACAACATGACGCAAATCATAGGCGATCGAAGAAATTGCGGCCGCAGTGTAGGGGCCAATTCCCGGCAAACTTAGGAGGGTTGCGTGATCATCGGGAAACACTCCGCCATGTTCATTCGTGATGGTGCGCGCGCATTTCAATAGGTTTCGGGCGCGGGCGTAATAACCTAAGCCAGCCCACTCCCCCATAACATCGCCATCTGCAGCTGCAGCAAGGTCCGCAACTGTGGGCCAACGCGCGGTGAACCGATTAAAATAGTCTTTAACTGCGGCAACAGTCGTCTGTTGCAGCATAACTTCTGACAACCAAATTCTATAGGGATCAGGACGCACACCGGCCTTTTTTTCAGTTGGAGGCGTACGCCAAGGCATTGGGCGCGCGTGAATATCGTACCATTCAAGTAGATTTGAACTGAGATCACGCAATCTTTATGCTCCGCATTGTCTTGTTTCGCTGGTCTGAGCGGGGTGATCCGCTATTATAAGTGTTGAAAGTGAGGAACATAGCTTTGGTTCAGCGACGCACCAGCACAAAAGGATTTAAACGCACAGCAACTTTGTTGGGCAACCGAATTCGCACGATCAGTGAAAGTCGCGGTTTTGCGCAAAGCCGCTTGCTGACCAATTGGGCAGAGATCGCAGGGCCAGATATTTCCTCAATCGCACGACCTGTCGAAGTTAGCTATGCGCGCGGCGGCATGGGCGCGACCCTGACATTGTTGACGACGGGTGCGCAGGCTCCGATGTTAGAGATGCAAAAGGAACAAATTCGTTCCAAAGTTAATTCGGTGTATGGTTATAACGCTATCGCCCGCGTGCGGATCACGCAAACTGCGACCACGGGTTTTGCTGAAGGTCAGGTCGATTTTACCCATCGCCCCAAATCAGTAAGCGAAATGATTCCAGACGCAGGAATTGTGAAACGCGCAGCAGAGACAACACAAGCTGTCGGCGATGAAGGGCTGCGTGCAGCTCTTGAGCGACTTGGCACCAATGTAATGAAACAAAAAATCACCCAGACCTAAGGATTACGATATGAAACGCATTCTTCCAATGATTGTCGCCGCGCTTGTCGGCGTCGGCGCGTACTTTATTTTTGTACACGAACCCTCAAGCAGCGTATCCCAATCTGCGGAATTAACCGCACCGGCAGAAGCTGTTGCAACTGAAGTTGCTGATAATGCTGATGGTGACGCTGAAGTAGACACATCAACTATCCCTGACATGATGATTGGTAACCCAGATGCCAAAGTTACTGTGATTGAATATGCATCATACACATGCCCGCACTGTGCATCCTTTCATGCGGGTACATTTAAGGACCTAAAGAAAAACTACATCGATACAGACAAGATCAACTTTGTCTTCCGTGAAGTCTATTTTGATCGTTACGGTTTGTGGGCTTCGATGATCGCGCGCTGTGCGGGTCCTGAGAAATTCTTCGGTCTAACTGACTTGATGTTCCAGTCCCAGTCTTCGTGGACACGTGCAGGTGAGCCAGCGGCAATTATTGATGAGTTGCGCAAACTTGGTCGTCTTGCCGGAATCGATGGTGAAACGCTTGAAGTCTGCTTGAACGACAATGACAAAGCTAAAACCCTGATCGCTTGGTATCAAGAAAAAGCGGGCGCAGATAACATCGACAGCACCCCTAGTTTTATCATCAATGGTAAGAAGCACACGAACATGAGCTTTGCTGAGATGTCAGAAATTATCGACGCAGAGCTAAAGTAAACTTTCAAGACAATAGTTGGCGCGTCTTTTGGCGCGTCAGCTATTCGTCGTTTGGGTGCAGCGACCTTTATGCCAATGGCAATTTTTTTAATGCCGATTGCAATGCGCTATCATCTTCAAATTGCAAACGAACGGGCAGGGTAATAACCTTCGTTCGAAACGCCGAAGGCAAGCGCACAGCATCCTTTTCAGTTGTAACCAATTGTGCGCCTTTTGCGCGGGCATCGGCTTCAAATCGTGCAAGCAGATTGGTGGATAGCTTTTGATGATCATCCAACGGTTCAGTGTGCACCACCTCTGCCCCTAGCTTGCGTAATGTCGCAAAGAACTTTTCCGGATACCCAATTCCGGCGAAGGCAAACGCCCGTGTATCCGTCCAATCCATGCCTGTCATAAGCGGTTCTAAGGCTGCCGTTAGGTGAGGCGTTTGGAGATGTGGCTGAGAGTTTACAAAGGTTTCCTGCGTTGATGGCGTTCCAATGGACAGCAATAAATCTGCGCGCGCCAATCCTTCGGTGATTGGTTCACGCAATGGGCCTGCTGGCAAACATTGCCCATTCCCAAAGCCATGTTTTGCATCAACAACGATGATCGATAGGTCTTTATGAAGTGCAGGGTTTTGGTGGCCGTCGTCCAGTACAACAACTGTAGCACCTGCGTCTTGCGCGGCTTTGCCACCCAATGCGCGATCCTTTGAAACCCAAACTTCTGCAAAAGCAGCAAGTAGTAAAGGCTCGTCACCTACCTGATCCGCTGTGTGAATTGCTGGGTCCACACGAACTGGACCTTCCAACGTGCCGCCATAGCCGCGGCTGACGATATGCGTGGTGTGAAACAGATCACGTAAACGCTCGGTGACTGCGATAACGGTCGGGGTTTTGCCAGTTCCACCAGCGTTGATGTTACCGATGCAAACAACAGGTATGTCTAGCTTTAGGTGTAATCCTTTTGCCAGTCGCCATGCTGTCGCTGCGGCGTAAACATAGCCCAAGGGTGCAAGCACTTTGGCTTGCCAGCTAGAAGGTTGGTCCCAGAACTTTGGTGCGCGCATCAATTGTTTCTTCCTTCAACGGCATCTAAAGCAATTGCGACCAATTCGGTAATCCGGTCAGTTACATCCGTACCTTGTGAGACGACATCCCAGCCCGACATCGCCATAGATGCAGCATGATCGGGTGAAATTAATTGCGCCACTGCTACTCCAAGGGCTCTGGTGTCATTGACAATACGTGCAGCGCCTGCCGCTGCTAACCTTGTATAGCTTGGCATATAATTGCGCACATTTGGTCCATAAAGGATCGCGGTTCCCAAACCCGCTGCCTGCAATGGATCAAGACCATGCTGGCCAGATGCCAATGAACTGCCAAGGAAGGATAGCGGGGCAATGCGATACCAAAGCCCCAATTCGTCCTGGGCGCTGGTCAACAAGACTTGGCAGTTGTCATCAGGCATTTCGCCGTCTTCCCAACGTGAACTGCGCAAGCCATCGTCCTTCATTTGCGCTTCACAGGCAGATGCTTGTGCTTCACCGGCTGGATTCAGAACTAACAGCAGGCGATGCGAAAGGCGAAGAGCGTGGCGGTGCGCGGCAAGTACAGTGTGGACTTCGTTTGGTTGAACAGCTGCAGCAAACCAAATTGGTCGCCCGCCTATGATAGCTGAGAAATCATCGAAGTCGCTTTGGGTGTAAGGTAGCGACAAACTGCCTGCCAAGATAGGACCACTCAGTTCCAAGGTTGCGCTACTTCGCATCAACTTTTTGAGCCGCGCTTGCGCTGGTTCTGAGCGTACGAGAACGTTGTCAAAGGACGCCATAACATCACGTGCGACTTCAGGTAACCAGCGATCACGACGGTTTTCGAAACCGACTTGATCGGCGTCAGCCATAATGAGATGCACACCCTTCGCGCGCGCCGCTAATATCAAGTTTGGCTGCAATGCCCCCCAAAGCCACAAACCAACAGTTGGCTGCCAATGCCCAAGGAAAGTTGCGATGTCGTTAGGATGTTCGCTAGGTGCTGCGTCGATAATTATCCAAGAGCAAGGTGAAGTAAGTCTATCGGGGGTCGTGATCAAAATGCTCAAACCGTCACGCTGCGCGCAAAGCCATTTCGCAAGATCAAGTATTGCCAACCCGTTTCCGGTTTCTGGTGCATTCAACCACAGCACCTCACCCGATGGGCGATCCTTCGAGGGAGAGTATTTTGTAGGAGGGTTGCGCCGTACAAGCGCACGGTAGGCTGACAATTCAAGGGATTTTGGCATGACTGATTTTAATCCCCCTTACTTGGGTTTCAAAGCCATCAGGGCCTGGCTATGGATATCTACGCCACCTGCAACAACGCCATTCAATAGAGATGTGGGATGGTTAAAGATCAATGACTTCCCTGTCTGGTCGGTAATTTTGCCTCCAGCTTCGCTGACAATAAGTGCGCCCGCGGCAATATCCCATTCCCAACTAGGTCGAAAAGTGAACATGGCATCGAACTTACCTTCAGCAACAAGTGCCAAGCGGTAGGCAAGCGATGGACGATGGTTACGTTCAAAGTCTGGGACACCGTTTGGCCAGAACCGCGGTTCAACATTTACCTTGGTAGACAAAATTGATGCGCCCGTGAGGTTTGATTGATTCGAGACCTTTAGGGGTTTCCCATTTAGCCATGCTCCTTGGCCAAAAGCAGCAGTGTACATCTTGTCAAGCATCGGCAGATAAACGACAGCAGCGGTTATCAAACCACGATCTGCAATTGCAAAGGAATGTGCCCATGTGCTGGCTCCCTCTGCATAGCTGCGCGTTCCGTCGATCGGATCAATGATGAATATCTTGTCTTGGGAGAGGCGTTCAGTCGTATCGTCAGTTTCTTCTGAAAGCCAGCCATAATCGGGACGAGCAAGGCGAAGTGTGGCAGACAGTATGTCGTTTACGGCCAGATCAGCTTCGGTTACTGGGCCGGCCCCATCGGGCTTGTCCCACTTCTTAGCAGTTTTGCCAGAATAGCTTGTGGCAATGCGCCCTGCGATCCGGGCAGCATCGACTAGCAGTTTTAGGTCATTTGCCGGCAAGGGTCATTCCCTCGACCAGCAATGATGGGACGACACGGCTTAGGTGGGTGCGGGCATCATTTGCTGGAACAATACTCATCAACATCTGACGCAGGTTACCAGCGATCGTGCATTCGTTCACGGCGTATTGGACTTCGCCGTTTTCCACCCACAATCCTGCGGCACCGCGTGAATAGTCACCAGTGTTTGGATTGATGGTTGAACCGATCATTGAGGTTACTAACAGGCCGGTTCCCACGTCACGAATTAGGTCGCTCTTGGATGCAGTGCCTTGCGTTAGCGCGGTGTTCCAAATGCTAGGGGAGGGGCCGGATGCGGTACCACGTGCGGCGTTCCCTGTGGAGGTCATGCCGAGTTTACGTGCATTGGCTAAATCCAATGTCCAACCCGTTAGGATACCATCTTCGATGATAGCACGTTTTGTGGTTGGTAAACCTTCAGCATCAAATGGGCGAGATGCACCTGTACGTGGGCGATGTGGATCCTCAAGAACAGATAGGTGTGCAGGTAAAACCTGTTCACCCAATGAGTCGCGCAACCATGATGCGCCTCGACCAACGGAGGCACCATTTACTGCGGCGAGAAGATGACCAATCAAAGTCGATGAAACACGTTCGTCGAACAATACGGGGAACGATCCGGTTGGTGGTTTGCGCGAGTCCATTCGGGCAAGGGCGCGTTCTGCAGCTTCACGCCCGATTTCGCCAGCATCGCGCAGATCGGCTTGAAAGATGCGGCTGTCACCTGCGTAATCGCGCTCCATTCCAGTACTTGTGCCAGCAATCGCAACACAGCTTAAGGCGCGATCTGTCCGTGCATATCCGCCCGAAAACCCGTTACTTGCGGCTAGATGAATTTGTCGTGCGCCATAAGCTGCGCTGGCAGATTGAACTTGGCTGATGCCATGAACGTCCATTGCAGCAGCTTCTGCTTCTGCGGCGTCTTGTTGCAAAGTACCGGGTGCAGGTTCTGGCGTGGCATCGTGCAATTCCAGCGCATTAATGTCCCAATCGGCAATCAACTGAGATGGATCGGCCAGGCCCGCATAGGGATCATCAGGTGCCTCTTGCGCCATAGCCACAGCGCGCTGCGCCATTTCATCAATGGTGCGTGTTGACGTGTCGGATGCGGAAACATTCGCAATCTTTTGACCAACAAAGACGCGAAGGCCAATATCGACCCCTTCAGAGCGTTCAGCATGTTCCAACGCACCCGCACGCACGTCGATCGAGACTGACGTGCCTTGAACTGCCATTGCATCAGCGGCGTCGGCCCCTGCACGTTTGGCGGCAGATAAAAGTGATTGTGTCAGCGCGTCGAGGGGCTGCGGCATTTGGCGTCTCCCTTGGAAGTTGGTTATGAGGTACCCTTGCTTCGGACGTGGCGCAAGGGTTGGCCAAAAAAAGGGCCGCGCGAAATGCACGGCCCGTTCCGAAAAATTCGTCGATTTATTGGATGCGCTGACCGTTGGCTAAAATATGACCTGCGTCGTTAATCTCAATCTTGGAAGTGACAGTGTCTGGTTCTGTTCCAGCACGGGCGAATAGGCCCATCATCATGCGGGCACCCATCGATTGTTGCTCTGGGAGTATGCCCATGTTGACCAAGTTATCCAGCAGACCATTGCCACCAACCAGCTTCAGATCAATGCCACCTGTTGGGCGCGGCATGCCTTTAAAGCTGACCAAATCGGTGTTGTCGAATGTGAAGTCGCCAGTCGCTGTTAAGCGAGCCCCGACGGCGTCAACGACAAATGAATTCAGCGATAGGGCATTCAGTTCACCAGGCGCGGCACCACTACTTTCCAATGCAGCTGCTTGATCGGGGTCGAAGAAATCAAATAGGATTTTTGCCTTGCCGGACAGATCAACCGCAAGCGTTGCTGGATTGCGCGGTAAGTTCGCGGCTGGATCAAACATGCTCCACAGCATATCTGAAACTGTGAAATCACCCATCGTGAACCCAAATGCAAAATCTTGTTCGTCATCGGATTTGCGCAGTGGCATTGCAACGTTAAATTTAGATGTTGCCATGTTAAGTGTGATTGGGAGCGGAATATCAGGCATCAGTGCATTTATGGCTAAGTTGTCTTGGCCGACACCATAGCGCAAACCGTTCCCATCCATTGTGAATACAATCTCACCGCCGCTAGAGGAGGTAGTTGCAGTACCTGCGCCATCGGGTCCATCAAAGGCGATGTCCATATTACCAGCTTGGTAAGCAGCTGTACCGTTGACAGCGAAGCCAGCGTCCAACATTGCAGCAACGTCTTGGGCTTTTATGCCTGTGTTCGGGATACTGCCTATGCTGTTTGAGGCCAATTCTCGCAATGTCCCCTCCATCTTGATTGTACTGCCAGTTTCTGGATCAGAGAACGCGACATCGTATGTGATCAATCCAATGGAACCAGATTGTGAGTATTCCCGCAATTCGGACGTTGAAATTGTTGAGTTGCCGTTGACGTCCTTTAAGCTGACCTTTGCTCTGGCAAGGTCAGGGCCAATGGTTTCGTCATCGACGGTTAGGTTGCCCAACGTCATATCCAGCGCATTTGCAGAATAGGCGTAATTAAAATTGTCGGGATCGCCAGTCACGATCATATTCAAACCGTCTTGGCTATATCCTATTGATGTGCTGACGGCTTCTCCGGATTCTAGGGTCAAATCAATGTCGAATATTGTTTTTTCGGGAATGGTTATGTGAACACTTCCATCGCCTTGTTCTGTGAATTGGATTTCTGGCATTGTGGCATTCATGCGGTCGTTGCCCAGAGTAAAATCCATTTGCATTGTAACGTCTGTAATCTTCAGCACATTTCCGGAAACAGATTCATTTGCACTAATTTCATACCCCATCGAAGTCATGTAACCCTGCCAGTTCTCCCAAACGTCGGCGTTTGTGACATCGGCAAAGCCGGCGGTTGTACCAAGCAAAAGGCTAGCGGCTGACGTGAAATAAACTTTTGAAAACTTAGACATCAATTAAATTCCTGATCTTTCGGAGAAACGGTTAGGTCGTCTATGGTTTAACAGCACAGCGGTGGGGTCAAGGGTGCAGGGCGCTAGACGCGCAACCTTCCGCCTATTATTAAATAAGCACAGTCTTTGAATTTTAAAGGGTTTCGAAAATGAACGTAGCAGGAAAAACCGTTGTAATTACAGGTGCAAGCCGTGGAATTGGCGCAGAGGCTGCAGGTGTCTTTGCTGCTGCTGGTGCAAACGTTGCGCTGATAGCGCGTAGTTCGGATGCGATCGAAAAACTTGCGGCTGAGATCGGTGAGCAAGCCATAGCACTAACCTGTGACGTAGCGAGCTATGCTTCGGTTGAAGGTGCAATCGCAAAGGCCAAAGAGACCTTTGGTAGTGTCGATATCTTGATTAACAACGCAGGTGTAATCGAACCTATCGCCCATCTCGCGAGTGCAGACCCAGATGAATGGGGCACCGTCATTGATATTAATCTGAAGGGCGTCTTCAACGGCATGCGGGCCGTCTTGCCGATGATGATCGCCTCGGGTGGCGGTAGTATCCTTACGATCAGCTCTGGTGCAGCCCACGGTCCTGTTGAGGCGTGGAGTCACTATTGTGCTTCCAAAGCGGCGGTGAAAATGCTGACTGAGTGCGTTCACAAAGAAAACGGTGCTGATGGCATCCGTGCGATTGGGCTTTCACCGGGGACGGTTGCGACCCAAATGCAGGTTGAGATCAAGGCGTCTGGGATCAATCCCGTTAGCCAATTGGACTGGGACGTTCATATTCCAGCGGATTGGCCCGCGCGCGCATTGCTTTGGATGTGTGGTTCGGACGCCGACCAATACTGTGGCCAAGAGCTATCTCTGCGGGACGAAGATTTGCGCAAACGGGTTGGCCTGATTTGATTGACCTAGCTAAATCAAACGGCATTTGGACGATCACGATCAATCGCCCCGATAAGGCGAATTCTCTGACGCGCGAGATGTTGACTGAGCTGGCGTTGATTGCTGAAAGCGCGGCGGATGCGAAGGCGGTTATCATCACCGGCGCTGGCAAAGTTTTCAGTGCGGGTGCTGATCTGGATCAGGCGCGTGCTGGTTTGGCAGTGTCAGATATGTGGGAGCGTTTGTCCGGAGCCATCGATAGCTTGCCATGCCTGACCATTGCGGCATTGAACGGGACACTTGCGGGTGGCGCGACGGGGATGGCATTGGCTTGCGATATTCGTATTGCCGTCCCAACCGCTAAGTTCTTTTATCCAGTGATAAAGTTGGGCTTCTTGCCACAACCCTCTGACCCCAAGCGGATGACCGCTTTGATTGGGCCCGCACGAACCAAACTGATTTTGATGGGTGGTCAAAAAATCACTGCATCTGAGGCGCTTGATTTTGGACTGGTTGAACGGCTGGTTGAACCTGAAGAGTTGATGGATTATGCCCACGACCTTTGTCACGATGTTATGACTGCGAGCCCTGAAATAGCCCAAGGAATAAAGGCTATGTGCCGCTAACCCTTGCGCCAAGGCCTCAGGCACTGCATTGACAGCATTAAATTGGTAAAGGTGAAACCATGTTCGGTATAAATTTAGAAACACAGCCAGAAATTTTCCAAACGGCTGCCGGATATTTGGTCCAAGGTTGGGAGCTTGCGGCAAGTTGGCTGCTTAGCCCAGCGGCGTGGTCACAGTTTGGTTTGTTGGTTGTTGCATACTTGGCTGCAGTCTTGGTTGCGCGCCGCCTTAGCCCGTTTTTGGAAAACCTTCTAAATCCAGGTGAAAGCACAAACATTTTTGCGCAACCGCGCCGTTTCGTCATGCAGTTCTTACCGCTACTGTTGCCGTTATTAGCGTATGGATTCACAGGTGTTGGAGAGGGGATTGTACGATCCCTGTTCGACAGTGGTGCTGTAATTGCCTTTGGTAAACGAGTCTTCTTGTTCCTGGCCGTGCGGGTATTGGTTCAATCGATCATTACCGATCCGTTCCTCAAAACAATTGGCAAATTCGTATTTATCCCGATTGCTGCACTTTATGCGCTGGGCCTCTTGGATTTGGCGCAAGCACAGCTAACCGCCACCGAAGTTGCCGTAGGTAACATCAAGTTTTCCGTCATGGCATTGGTACGTGGCCTGATTGCTGGTTCTTTGCTGTTTTGGTTGGGCGGATGGTCCAACCAGCAGTCGGCGAGCTTCATCCACAAGCAAGAAGAAATGCGCCCATCTTTGCGCCAATTGGCAAGCAAGACGGTTGAGTTCATGATCTTTGGGATCGCCTTCTTACTGCTTATGAATATCATGGGTATTAATCTTAGCGCGCTCGCTGTTTTGGGTGGTGCAATCGGTGTTGGTCTAGGCTTTGGCCTGCAAAAGATTGCGTCCAACTTTATCTCTGGTGTGATCCTTTTAGTCGAAGGCCAAGCCACTGTTGGCGATTATGTTGAGATGGATGGTGGCGAAGCTGGTGTGATTGTGCGCATGACTGCACGGGCTGCGATCTTGGAAACCTACGATGGTCGCTGGATCGTTATTCCCAATGAAGATTTCATCACTACACGGGTTGTGAATTACTCAGACAGTGGATCTGCTAATCGATATGAAGCGCCGTTTTCGGTTAGCTACGATACTGATATTAATCTTGTACCTGCTATCGTCGCAGCGGCTGTAGCAAAGCTGCCGGAGGTGCTGGATAAACCTTATCCGCCGGATTGTGAGCTGATGGGTTTCGGTGACAGTGGTATAGATTTCTCACTTGAATTCTGGGTGAACGGAATCGATGACGGACATCATAAATACAAATCAAAAGTGCTATTCGCCATTTGGAATGCACTTAAAGACGCAGGCATCGAGATACCTTATCCGCACCGCGTTGTTGAGATTAAAGGCGATATGAAAGGCCTAAAACTATGACAAAAACTGCAGCCGTTATTGGCGGAGGGCCTGCCGGATTGATGGCTGCTGAAATGTTGGCCAAAGCTGGCGTTTCAGTCACTGTGTATGATGCGAAACCGTCACTTGGACGCAAGTTCCTGATGGCTGGCAAGTCCGGCTTGAACATCACCAAGGACGAAGGTTTGGAAGCATTGTTAGAAGCTTATGGCGCGCATTCAGAAGAAATGCGCCCGATGGTTTCCATGTTCGATTCCTCCAAAGTTAAGGGTTGGGTTCGTAGTTTGGACCAACCGATTTTCATCGGATCGTCGCGTCGTGTGTTCCCTGAAGCGATGAAAGCCTCTCCGTTACTGCGTGCATGGTTTGCGCGTTTGGACGAATTGGGCATCACCCGTTTAGCACGGTGGAAATTCAAAGATTTTAACGGTGGCGGGTTAGAGTTTGATACACCAGATGGCCCCCAAACGGTTCAAACAGACGTGACTGTTTTGGCGCTAGGCGGTGCCAGTTGGGCCAAGTTGGGATCTGACGGTGCATGGGCTAAGTTGTTGGCAGATAGAGATATTCCAGTCGTCCCTTTTGGCGCGGTGAACGTTGGATTGCGTGTTGACTGGTCAGAACACATGGCCAAACATTTTGGCACTCCGATCAAGACGGTCGCTTGGACGGTCAATGGTGAGACATCGCGCGGTGAAGCAGTTGTTTCGACCCGCGGTATCGAGGGTGGAGGCGTCTATTCATTGTCTGAGGCCGTGGGCGCAGGTGCTGATCTAACTATGGATTTGTTGCCGGATGTTAAACTCGAAGATGTCGCGCATCGCCTGTTTAAACCACGTGGTAAAACCAGCCTTTCGAACCACCTACGCAAGGCGTTGCGGATGTCACCGGTTAAGATTGCATTGCTTCAGGAGCTTGGTCGTCCATTGCCTGAAGAGGCTGGAAAGCTTGCACAATTGATCAAAGCACTGCCTGTTCCTGTTGCGGGTTTGAACCCGATGGATGAGGCGATTTCGACGAGCGGTGGTGTCGCTTGGGAATCATTGGATGAGAGCCTTATGATCCGTGATTTACCGGGTGTATTTTGCGCTGGTGAGATGCTGGATTGGGCGGCCCCAACGGGGGGGTATTTGCTGAATGGTTGTCTGGCAACAGGCCGCTGGGCGGGTATCTCGGCGATCCGCTTTTTGGGTGTTACTGAAGCCGAAAAGTAACGTCGGTATTACGTCGGTATCGTGTCGGTAAAACGTAGGTGCGGATTACCGACTGCCCAACATCGCAAGACGAATAAACGCGCGCTCGACCAATGCCATGGCGGGCGCGTTTTGGCCTGCACTGCGCAGCTTTAGATCGGTGTCTGTCAAAACAGTTAGAGCGGTTTCTAATTTGGCAGGACCCCAACGGCGCGCTTGGCCTATGATGCGATCTTTGTTTGGACCCCAAACATTTGGACGTCCTGTGGTGTCACATGCCACGCGGTGTAGGGATCGGAAATGGCGCATCGCACCGATGCACAATGACACTGCATTGACGCCTTGGGCCTGAAGCTTGCGCAACACAGGCCCAATCTGATCGGCGCGTGCATCGGCAACGACCATCAAGATGTCATCGATATCCGCTTCGGTTGAGGAGGGTGCACAGGCTGCAATGTCTTCCTCAGACAGTGGAGATGAATCACTGAGTTTATACAGGGTGATCTTGTCGGCAGTCTGGCGGAAATCACCCGGCGACAGGGATTGTGCGAGGTCGTTCAAAACATCCATTACATTGCCCGTTGGTATTGGTAATCCAGCTTCGCGTAGTGCGGTTTCGATCTCTTGACGCGTTGGTGGGTTGTCAAAGATTGCGGCGGCGTAGGCGTTTTTATGGGCCTCAAAAGCTTTTAGTGTTTTAGACGTTTTCTTAAGGTTGCCAGCAGTGACGATGATTTGTGCATCGCCTTCCTGCCATTGGTTCAGCGCGTCAATGATCGTGTCATCAACGAAACTGTTAGCGTCTTCCACAAAGGCGACGCGCGGGCCGGGGAAAAAACCGATGGCTTTGACTGCGTCCAGCAACAAGGCTTTGTCTTTGCGCAATTCACCCGCAGGAATGCGGGTCAGGCGCATTTCTTCTTCGCCTTGAGGGCCAACAAGGGCTGCAATAACGTCTTGGCGTTTGAGTGCGACGCGCATCGCGTCCGTGCCATAAATCAATAACCCCGCCTTGCTAGCATCTGGTTTTGAAAAATAGCCGTTGGCGTGCGCGCCAGTCAGCTTCATGAGGGCAAATCCGCAGTAGCGATTAGGTGGTCTATCAGCTTGTCAGCCAAAATGATCATCAGGCGCTCTTGTGCGTCTTCTCTTGTAGCTTGGCTGCTGATGGTGCTGCCTGCTGCGGAATAACCGGTGAAGCTGTTCACTTTGCCAGAACCGACGATTTGTCCGGTTTGTGTGTCGCGCAGAGTGTATTGTGCGGTGCCCAACAGGTTGTACCGGTTGATGTTACCGATTGAGTTGATGCCAAGAGCCTTTAGGGAGGTTGAAACAGAAACCCCCAGATCAAATCGTGGATCAGCCGCGCGGCCCAGACGTTTTTCCAATTGTCGTGTCAGCAGATAGCTGTCGCGCGTCTTGGGCTCTTGAACCAAGACGCTGTTGAGTAGGACATTTGCACTGCCATCCGTGACGTAAACGGGTGTGAAACCGCAGGCCGTCAGCGCCAAGAATGGCAGTATCAAAAGGTATTTAAACAACGACATTCACAATCCGTCCTGGGACAACAATCACTTTTTTCGGCGTTCCACCATCAAGCGCCTTTTGGACAGCTTGCGTTGCCAAGGCCAGTTTTTCAACCTCATCCTTTGGCATATTCGCAGGAACCGTGATTTCGCCGCGCCGTTTGCCGTTGATTTGGATCGGCATAGTGACGCTGTCATCCACCATCATCTGTTCATCAGCTTTTGGCCACGGTGCAGTTGTTGCGAGGCCTGTGCCACCTTGAGCGGCCCAGATATCTTCAGCCAAGTGCGGCGTCATCGGTGCCATCAATTGTGCCAAGACTTTGATCGCTTCGTGTTGCGCGGCGTAACCTGCTTTGGTTTTTTGCATAACGGCTGTGAAGCCGTAAAGCTTTGCAATCGCTGAGTTAAAGCCAAAGGATTCTACACCCACGGTCACGTCATGGATCGCTTTGTGCATAGCGCGCAGAAGATCGTCATCGCCTGTGCCTTTGGCGTCTTTGTCCATTTTCGCAATACGTGTGGATATATTGTAGACGCGGTTCAGGTGCTTATGTGCCGCTTCGGCCCCAGACGCTGTCCATTCCACATCACGCTCGGGAGGTGAGTCAGACAGAACAAACCAGCGCGCGGTGTCTGCGCCGTAGTTGGCAATGATTCCAAGTGGATCGACCACGTTCTTTTTGGATTTGGACATTTTGGCGGAAGGTGTGATTTGCACTTCTGTGCCATCCGTCAATTTGCCGTCAGTCACATCCTCGGGAAGGTGATAGACAGGGCGACCGCGTTCGTCTTTGGTCTCGTAGATCTCGTGCGTCACCATGCCTTGTGTGAACAGCGCGTTGAATGGCTCAATCGCGCCTTCGGGCAAGTGCCCAGTGATCTGCATCGCGCGGGCAAAGAAGCGCGAGTAAAGTAGGTGAAGGATCGCGTGCTCGATCCCGCCGATGTATTGATCGACGTTCATCCAATATTCTGCGTCTTCTTTTACCGTTGGCGTGTCTGCGTGCGGTGATGTGAAGCGTGCGAAATACCACGAGCTGTCCACGAAGGTGTCCATCGTGTCCGTTTCGCGCAGTGCTGCCTTGCCGCAGGATGGGCAGGCTGTGTTGCGCCATGTTGGGTGGCGGTCCAGCGGATTGCCCGGGATGTCAAAGGTGACATCAAACGGCAGTTCGATTGGCAGGTTCTCTTTCTTCTCTGGCACAACGCCGCAATCGTCGCAGTGCACAACAGGGATTGGGCAGCCCCAATAGCGTTGACGGGACAGCCCCCAATCGCGCAGGCGATATTTGGTGACGCCTTGGCCGATGCCTTTTGCTTCGCAGAAATCGATGGCTGCTGCGATGGCTTGGTCGCCGGTCTGCCATTGTTCGCCTGCGAAACCGCCGTTGTAGAACACCTTTTCGGTTTTCATTGGCACGTAGGCTTCAGTTACTCTTGGGTCTGCGTCTTCCGTTGGAAGGAAGGTCGAAATGATTGGCAGCTCGTATTTCGTTGCGAACTCGAAATCACGCACGTCGTGAGCGGGACAGCCAAAGATAGCGCCCGTTCCGTAATCCATCAGGATAAAGTTCGCGATGTAGACCGGCAGGTGGTGATCTGTGTCGAATGGGTGGCGCACAGTGATACCAGTGTTGAAACCCATCTTTTCAGCGGTTTCAACTTCGGCAGCCGTTGTGCCACCTTTGCGACATTCAGCGCAGAATGTGGCAAGCTCTGCGTTATCAGCCTCAAGTGCCTTGGCCAGCGGGTGATCAGGAGAGATGCCCACAAAAGACGCGCCGTTTAATGTGTCGGGACGGGTTGTGTAGACTTCGATCCGGTCATGGCCTTTTGGGGCGTTCGCAGTTGTGGAGAATGCAAACTGTAAACCACGGGATTCGCCGATCCAGTTTTCCTGCATCAAGCGCACTTTGGCAGGCCAGTTATCCAGGCCCTCAAGGGCTGAATTCAATTCGTCCGCATAGTCGGAGATTTTAAAGAACCATTGTGTCAGGTCGCGTTTTTCGACTTCCGCGCCTGAACGCCAGCCTTTGCCGTCGATAACCTGTTCGTTGGCCAGGACGGTCATGTCTTCTGGGTCCCAGTTGACTGAGGCGTTCTTGCGGTGGATCAGGCCAGCGGCAAGGAAATCAAGGAACAAGGCCTGTTGTTGGCCATAGTACTCTGGATCGCAGGTTGCGAATTCACGGGACCAGTCGATGGACAGGCCCAGCGGCTTCATCTGGCCACGCATGTCGGCGATATTATCGTAGGTCCATGTTTTAGGGTGGCCACCAATTGCCATCGCCGCGTTTTCCGCAGGCATGCCGAACGCATCCCAACCCATTGGATGCAGGACGTTGTGACCGGTGCTGATCTTGTACCGTGCTATAACGTCGCCCATGGTGTAGTTGCGCACGTGGCCCATGTGGATACGTCCAGATGGGTACGGAAACATCTCTAGTACATAGTACTTTGGCTTGGTTTCATCGCGGACGGCGGTAAATACGCCCTCTTTGTCCCATGCTGCTTGCCAGTGGGCTTCGATCTCGGAGGGGGTATATGCGGCCATGTGTATGTCGTGTCCTGTAGAATGTGAAAACGCCGGGCGATTGGCCCGGCGTGAAAATCGTTTCGGGTATTGGTGCGCTTAGAAGCGGCCGTCTTGGATACGCAGCTGACGTGCGCGGGATAGAATTGCATCTTCAACCGCGCGTGTTGTCGCTGCTGGTACTGCACCGCCACGTGTCTGCAATGCGACAGTCAGTGAACGTGCGTCCAAAGCGGGATCATCAATCAGGACCGTTGCACGGTAAGCGCGGCCACCATTGGGTGGAGTGCCGTAACCTGTTACGATGACACCAGTAAAGGGATCAATGGTTTGGATTGGCAAGAAGTCGAGAACTTCAATCGCCGCTGTCCAAATGTATTTGTTTACGGCAATGACATTGTCGTTCTCTTGCTTGCGGAAGAGATCCCAAATGGTTGAACCCTGTTCTTCTTCAACCTTTTGGGGCGCGCTGGCTTTACCAGATGACAAAGCGCCAAATCCGATCTTTTGACCGCTACAGCCACTAACTGCCAAGGACGCAACCAGAATTGCCGCGATTTTCATAGATCTTACTGTGTTCATTGCCTGCACTCGCATTGGTTTGGTTGTAATCTAGCGAAGGGCTGGGTGCTGAGCAAGATCAATGTCAATTGATGCATATACTATACTATATGGCGTCCTAGCGTAAGAGTGGCCCCCGTGAAAAACTAGTGTGGCAAAGCTGCATCATTCAATAGCACATTCATAAGGCAACGATTGGAGGCCTTGCAAAGCGAGGCCTGAAAAGGTGAAACAACCATTGTACCCATTCCAGATTCTCTGGTTCGGGCCTAATTTTTTCAACCCGAGGGAAAACTCATGAAAAATCTTCTTATCGCTACAACAGCTTTGGTTGCTACAGCTGGCGTTGCTGCTGCAGACGTAAGCCTTTCCGGTGCTGCTAACTTTGGTGTTATCAACAACGGCGACGCTGGCGCTGACACATTCATGTACAACAACGTAAGCGTAACTGCTGCGATGTCTGGCGAAACAGACGGTGGCCTAACATTCGGCGCGTCTTTGACAATGCGTTCAGGTAACGACGTTGACTTGGACACTGGCGATCTTAACAAAGCGACCAACGTTGCGACAAACAAGCTATCCGACATGTCATTGGGCAACATCTATGTGTCTGGCGACTTCGGCAAGTTGACATTCGACCAAAACGGCATCGACAACTTGATGGACGACGCATTTGCACATGATGTAAGCTACTCAGGTACATTCGGTGCATTGGTTGTATCAGCAACAGCTAACGTTGATGGCGGTGTTCAAGCTGCGAACGGTGGAGATTTCTCCGTTAAAGCAGTATACTCAGCTAATGGTCTAACAGCGACTGTTACAGCTGACGACAGCTCAGATTTTGACGTTACTGGAGCATATGCACTAAACGACATGGTCACAGTGTCTTTGAACTATGACACAGATGGCCAGTCAGCTACTGAGTCTGAAACTATCGCAAAAGTTGCTTACTCAAACGCTGGTGTAACAGCTCACCTAGCATTCGCTGACGACAAAGATGACGCTTGGGAGCTTGGCCTAGGCTACGCAGCAAACGGCATGTCTATCGCAGCAGTATTTGCTGAAGATGGCGAAGGCACAAAAACAGAATCTGACATCACAGCTTCCTATGACCTAGGTGGCGGCATGTCTATCAATGCAGCGACTAACGAAACTGGTGCATTCTTCGTCGGTTCAAAAATGACATTCTAATCTTTGGATTAGTTTGACTAAGGAAGAGCGCGCCCAAAAGGCGCGCTCTTTTCTTTTATGAGATGCCATTTGTGTTTGGTGTACTTCTCAGTTCGAGACTGTTTTGAGCCACGTCCACTCTTCGTTAAAAATGACGTCCTTGCTTTATCATCCGTCTGACCACGATTCAGGGTGGTCCAAATGTTGCAAAGCATTTTATACAGTCACAATTGTTGAATTTGGAGCTCCCTATGGCATTGGCTGATATTTCTGAACTTATTGCAAACGCTGAACTGGCTGCAGGCCGTGATGCGGGTTCTGTACAGTTGATTGCTGTCAGCAAGGTCCAGCCGAACGAGCGTGTCGCCTCTGTCTTGGAAGAGGGCCATCGCTGTTTCGGTGAAAACAAGGTGCAGGAAGCTGGCGGTAAATGGCCTGATTTTCGCGAAACCTATGACGGCGTTGATCTTCATTTGATTGGTCCGCTGCAATCCAACAAAGCGCGCCAAGCGTTTGAGTTGTTTCAAAGTATTCACACATTGGATCGCCCCAAGTTGGCGACGACCTTTGCCCGTCTGGCTCAAGAGATGGGGCACTGCCCCGATATGTTCATTCAGGTGAACACAGGTGAAGAGCCCCAGAAAGCAGGCGTGATGCCCCGTGAGGTGGATGCGTTTGTGGCCGAGTGTGCCAGTCTTGATCTTCCTGTGAAGGGGCTGATGTGCATTCCTCCTGTTGAGGAAGAGGCGAGCCTGCATTTTGCGTTGCTGGCTAAGATGGCAACGCGCAATGGGCTAAGCGGTCTATCCATGGGTATGAGTAGTGATTTTGAGCGGGCGATTTCCTTTGGCGCGACACATATCCGCGTTGGCTCTGCTATTTTTGGGGATCGTGTGCCTAACTAGGCATGGCTACCTGACGATCAGCCGTGTGTCGGGCGTGATACTGCGTGCAATTGCGTGCAGGTGGTCACGTCGAAACGCGATGCACCCTTCTGTTGGATATCCCGCACGCCTGTATTGATGGATAAAGATTGCGGACCCTTTTCCAGCTTCGGCATGGGGCCAGTTCCAATTGGTTAAGATCACCAGATCATATAGTGGATCAGATCTGCGCAGCGTTTCGTGGCTGTGCGCATAGGGACGTTTTACTTGATGATTGTAATGCACATCATTGGTATCATCTGACCACAGATCATTAGCCCCTATGGGAGTCGCCCAATGGTTTGGTTTTGGAATCCGATCTGGGCGATATAGCATTCCAACGACCCGGTGAATGCCGCGTGGTGTTGCGCCGTCGCCTTCGCGCTTGTCTGATTTGATACCACCTTTGCCGATGGAGCAGGGATACCTGCGCCCCAAATACCGGACCCCATAAGGGGTCAGAACAAGGTCACTTGGGGTCACAAGAGATGCCCAGACTTTGCAGCTTTGGTTGCTAGATAGGCGGTATTGTGGGCGTTCTCACCCACCTTCAGTGGGACGCGTTCAGACACGGTGACACCGCTTGCGTTCATCATATCCACTTTATTAGGATTGTTAGTCAGGAGTCTGACCGAGTTGAATCCCATCGATTTGAGGATGTCTGCACCAAGGCGGAAATCGCGTTCGTCGTCTTCAAAACCCAGACGGTGATTGGCCTCGACCGTGTCAAAGCCCTGATCCTGTAGGGAATAGGCGCGCATCTTGTTGGCCAGGCCAATTCCGCGCCCCTCTTGATTGAGGTAAAGCAGAATGCCTGCACCTTCCGCACCCATTTGTGCCAGTGCGCCGCGCAGTTGTGGGCCGCAATCACACTTGAGGCTGCCCATCAGATCACCTGTGAAGCAGGCCGAATGTAAACGTGCCAGAACCGGTTCGCTCCGATCCGGGCGGCCAATTTCGATGGCGTAGTGTTCTTCGCCGCCATCTTCGGGGCGGTAGATATGAAGGCGACCCGCTTCGGACACGTCCATCGGCAGGCGAGCCTGTACCACGGGATGCAGTGGACTGGTGGTCCCAAGATGTTGCCGTGCAAGGTCTAGTGGGACAATTGTTAGGCCGTGTGTTGTGGCGAATTGCGCTGCGTGGTCCAGCGTTAGAACAACGGCACTCGGCAACAATCGGGCGGATTTTACGATCGCTAAGGCAGCGCGATGGGGCGTGGCGTCACCTGTGCGGGCAGACGTAAATGGGCCCTTCATCGGGGCGTTGAGGTCATCTGCCGGATCAGCAATGGATTGCACCAAAGTGAGTGTTGCATCCTGTGGCAACAAGATTCGCGCCAAATCACCGTCATAGGCACGCGCCTTTAATGTTTCAGCGCGGCGCGATGTGATGGCGAGAACGGGTTCGCCGCCCAAAGTGTGAAGGTCGCTTAGGCGTGCGGCGCTTAACGTTTCGGTTGCCAATACCAGAACGGAAGTTTCACCAGACAGCACAATAGGCACGCCCATACGCAGGTCTGCGCGGGCGCGAGCTAATCGCTCGATAATGGTTGGGGCGAACGCCATGTTACAACTTTCTCTCGTGTCACAGGGCATATCTATGTCAAAGTGATCTGAATTGAAACAATTGCCCGTGTTCCCACACGAGGGCGTGAGACTGATGCGGAAAATCTTGCTGTCTGGGCAGAGAAAGCCCATCTAAGATGCAACACAAGGAAAAGTATCGATGGCACAAATGAAAAGAATCCTACTGGTTGATGATGATGAGGACCTACGTGAAGCGTTGGGCGAACAGTTGTTGATGACCGAAGATTTCGATGTCTTTGAAGCGGGCAATGGCAGTGATGCTATGGAAAAGGTCAAAAGCGAACTGTACGACTTGATCGTTTTAGACGTTGGACTGCCTGATACAGATGGCCGTGAATTGTGCCGTTTGATGCGCAAACAAGGCGTAAAATGCCCTGTACTGATGTTAACTGGGCATGATGGCGATTCAGATACAATCTTGGGTCTAGATGCGGGTGCGAATGATTACGTGACCAAGCCGTTCAAATTTCCAGTTTTGTTGGCACGTATGCGTGCGCAGTTGCGCCAACATGAACAATCAGAAGATGCGATTTTCACGCTTGGCCCATACACGTTTAAGCCAGCGATGAAGATGTTGATCACGGAAGACGAACGTAAAATTCGTCTGACTGAGAAAGAAACAAACATCCTGAAGTTTCTATACCGCTCGACAGAAGGTGTGGTTCCACGCGATATCTTGTTGCACGAAGTATGGGGCTACAATGCTGGTGTTACGACTCACACGCTTGAGACACATATTTACCGCCTACGCCAAAAGATCGAACCTGATCCCTCTAATGTTCGGCTCTTGGTCACAGAATCTGGCGGCTATCATTTGATGTCCTAAACAGTTCCCGCCGCACGTTCGGGTTAAAACGTGCACCTCCCAAAACTGGGCCGGACCTTTGTGTCCGGTCTTTTTGCGTTAAATGCTTAAAGAAGATGACGTCAGGTTTCGGATGGTATCCCGTGATGTCTGTCGGCATTGTTGGTCTAAATAATCCAAGGACAGCGTGATGAAAAAAGCGATCTATGAAGAGTTTGGCAACCCGGTCGAAGTGCTCAGAGTGGTGGAAGAACCGCAAGCGGTCTTGAAGGATGGGCAGGCCCGCGTTGATGTGTTGCGTGCGCCGATCAATCCAAGCGATTTGATCCAAATTTCTGGAAACTACGGTGTGCGTCCACCGCTGCCTGCCACTGCAGGGAATGAGGGATTGGGCCGCGTTGTTGAGGTGAATGGCGCAGGTGTCGCAGTGGGTCAGCTGGTGCTGTTGCCCGCTGGCGTTGGGACGTGGGTTACGGAAATCGTGGCTGACATTCGTCATTTGATCCCGATGCCGGAAGGCGATTTGGATCAGTTGTGCATGCTGATGGTCAATCCGGCGACAGCGCAACTTTTGCTAACTGAATTCGTTGATCTGAAAGCAGGCGATTGGATGATCCAATCGGCTGCAAACTCTGCTGTTGGTGTTTACCTTGTTCAACTGGCCAAAGCGCGCGGCGTAAATGTGGTGAGTGTCGTGCGCCGCGAAAGCGCCGTGGCCGATTTGAAAGCCGTTGGTGCGGATGTTGTGATCATCGATAGCCTTGATTTGGCGAGAGACGTTAAGGCGGCAACTGGTGCCAAGATGAAGCTGGCTGTTGATGCGGTGGCCGGTGAAACGGCGGGGCGTTTGGCGGATACGCTGGAACGTGGCGGGACTTTAGTCAATTATGGTGGGATGTCCAATCAGCCCTCTGCCCTTGGGGCTGGCGCGCTGATTTTTAATGATATCATCATGCGTGGGTTCTGGTTGGTTTTGTGGTTCGAAAAGGCCACGAAAGAGGAACGTATGGGTGTTTATGCTGCGCTAACGGCGGCGGTTGCGAAGGGCGAACTACATGCCCCTATCGACAAGGTCTTTGCCTTGGATGAAATCGCAGAGGCGGCCCGTCACTCATGGGCTGGTGGACGCAGTGGCAAGGTGCTTATTGCCCCCAACGGCATCTAATTGATTATGGCGTTCAGGTCGTGGGCGGCGTAAGTTGCCCACAATTACAGCCTGAAGGGACGCGATATGTCATTTACCCTAGCCACTTGGAACATCAATTCGGTCCGCCTGCGCGAGCCAATTGTGCTGAAGCTTTTGCAAGAGCAGGGACTGGATGTGCTGTGCCTTCAAGAATGTAAAAGCCCTGTGGATTTGATCCCGATGGAGGGCTTTGCAGAGGCCGGATACCCCTATTTTGTCGCTCGCGGTCAAAAGGGTTATAACGGCGTTATGATCTTGTCCAAGATGCCGATTGAGGAAGTGGCTGCAGAGGACTTTGCATCACTTGGTCATGCGCGTCACATTGCTGGACGTCTTGAAAACGGCGTGACGATCCATAACTTTTACGTCCCTGCGGGGGGTGACAAGCCTGATCGCGCAGTGAACGAAAAGTTTGGTCAAAAGTTGGATTACCTGACTGAGATGCGCGATTGGTTCAAGGCGAACAAACCTAAGAAGTCTATTCTTGTAGGTGATTTGAACATTGCACCCCTGCCTCACGATGTTTGGGATCACAAAAAGATGCTGAAGATCGTTAGCCACACGCAGGTTGAGGTCGACCACTTTAATGATGTGATGGCTGCGGGTGATTGGATCGATGTGACCCGTCAGGATATTCCAGAAGGGTTGCTGTATAGTTGGTGGTCTTACCGCGCTAAGGATTGGGATGCGGCCGATAAGGGCCGTCGTCTGGATCACGTGTGGGCTACGTCCGACATTTCTGCTGCTGCGCACTCCAGCCGTGTGTTGCGCGATGCGCGTGGATGGGAAAAACCCAGCGATCACGCACCAGTTTTTGCAACATTTGATCTTTGAATCTAGGCCGGTCCAACCCATATAGGGTTCAAGCCTAACGACTAGCCCCATAGGGGAAGGAATTTACGATGATTGATTTGGGAATGGCAGCAGCGCCGGCAGCGGATGCTGATCTAATCAAGGACGCAACCGAAGCCACGTTTATGGCGGATGTTATCGAGATGTCGAATACGGTCCCTGTGATCGTCGATTTTTGGGCACCTTGGTGTGGCCCGTGTAAGACCCTTGGTCCGATGCTGGAAGATGCAGTGCGCGCCGTCAAAGGTGCTGTGAAGATGGTTAAAGTGAACGCTGACGAATGTCAGGCGTTGACGGGCCAGTTGCAAATTCAATCGCTACCAACAGTTTATGCGTTCTTTGAAGGCAAGCCAGTTGATGGTTTTCAAGGTGCGGTACCGCAGTCTGAAATCAATGAATTCGTTGCGCGTGTTGTCAAGGCAGGTGGTGGCGAAACGCCAGCTGATACTTTGAACGATGCGGTTGAAGTGGCCGAAGATATGTTAACTGATGGCGAAGCAGATGATGCGGCGCAAACGTTTAGTGCGATCTTGGGCGAAGATCCAAACCACGCTGGCGCTTATGGCGGGTTGGTGCGGTCCCACATTGCGTTGGGTGATTTGGATCAAGCCGAAGCTGTGCTGAACGGTGCCCCTGCAGAAATTTCCGCCAGTCCAGAACTTGAAGCGGCTTCTGCCCAATTGGAGCTTGCACGCCAAGCTGCGGATGCAGGCCCTGTGGGCGAGTTAACCGCTGCTGTTGAAGCAGATGAGAACAACCACCAAGCACGCTTTGATCTGGCGCTTGCGTTACACGCCAATGACGATGCTGAGGGTGCAGTTAGCCAATTGTTGGAATTGTTCCGCCGTGATCGCGATTGGAACGAGGGCGCGGCCAAGACACAGTTGTTCACAGTGTTTGATGCGCTGAAGGCAAATGACCCGATCGTTTTGAATGGGCGCCGCAAGTTAAGCACATTGATATTTGCCTGATACGGTTGTCGGGCTAGGTGGGGTGTTATGATAAAACCTTTTGATCTCCCCGACATTATCCCTGTGTTCCCTTTAGCGGGTGCGCTGCTTTTGCCGCGTGCACGTTTGCCGTTGAACCTGTTTGAGCCGCGTTACCTCCAGATGTTTGATGATGCCCTTAAAACGGATGATCGATTGATCGGGATGGTTCAGCCAAACGAGGTTGAAGGCCGTGATGATCTTGGTCTGCATTCGATAGGTTGTGTGGGTCGTATTACGCAGTTCTCAGAGACAGAGGGTGGCAGTTATATGATTACGCTTGGGGGCGTGTCGCGCTTTCGGGTGCTCAACGAAGTTGAGGGGTTTACGCCTTATCGCCGCTGCGAAGTCAGTTGGGCAGGGTTTGAGCGCGATCTTGGAGATGTGGAAAACGACCTGGTTTTTGATCGTCCTGCGTTCCTGAAAAAGCTGAACAAGTTCTTTGAGGCCAAAGGACTATCTGCAGATTGGGACACCTTGGATGACGCCGAAGACGAGTTGTTGATCAATTCGCTTTCGATGATGATGGACTTTGACGCAGAAGAAAAACAAGCGTTGCTTGAAGCGCCTTGCCTAAGCACGCGTCGCGAGACACTTGTGACCCTAATTGAATACACCCTGCGCGGTGGCCTAGACGGAGATATGATGCAATGAGCACTGAAACCAAAGCTGAGCGTAGCATGTTAGAAGCACTAATTTGCCCGCGTACGCAAACAACATTGCGCTATGATGCTGATGCGCAAGAATTGATTTCAAAAGCTGCAAACCTGGCGTACCCCATCCGCAATGGCATCCCTGTTATGCTGGTGGATGAAGCGCGCAAGTTAGACTAACTAACGCATCAGATCAGGTAGATCGCCACTTAATCCTGCAGCTTCGCGCATAAACCCGCGTCGCAGGCTTGGCATTTTATTTATCAACCCCATTCCCAGATCACGGCTCAAACGCAGAAGCGGATTGTTGTTTGAAAACAGTTTGTTAAATGTATCTGTTGCCAGCGCAAGCGCGGTGTTGTCGAACCTGCGCCATTCTTCATACCGCTTGAGAACCGTAAGGCTGCCGCAGTCTTCACCACGGTTTTGCGCCTCTGTAATGATCTGAACCAATGCCGCGATGTCGCGCATCCCTGCGTTCAATCCTTGGCCGGCAATCGGGTGCAGGCCGTGGGCTGCATCACCTACGAGGGCCGTGCGATCTGCAACCAGTTGTTCTGTCATTGAAAGCGAGAGCGGGTAGGAATAGCGCGTACCAGTGAGTGAAATTTCACCCAAGAAATTGCCAAATCGCGGACGCAACATGGTTAGATAATCTTCGTCATTGAGCGCGTTAAAAGCGGTGGCATTCGCAGCACTCTCGCTCCAAACGATGGAACTGCGATTGCCAGTCAGGGGCAGGATCGCAAGTGGACCCGTTGGCATAAAGAACTGGTGTGCGATGCCGCCGTGTGGTTTTTCATGTTCGATGGCGCAGACCAATGCGGTTTGGCCATATCCCCAACCGATGCGTTTGATTCCAGCGCGTGTTGCCGTGCCGCTGCCGCGGCCATCGCAGCCGATTAGACTGCGGGAGGTCAGTGTTTTCCCGCTCTCAAGAGTGACAGTGACGCCAGCACCCTCAACGACTTGGTTGGTGACGGTTTGCCCCTCAAAGTGCTTGATCAATGGATTTTCGGCCATTGCTTCCAACAAGGAGCGGCGCAGGTGCCGGTCTTGGACCATATAACCCATTGGCCCGTCCTCAATCTCTGCATGATCAAAGTGCATGAAGAAAGGGGAGGGGCCTTCGCCCGCGCGTCCATCGGTGACTTTGATCTCTAACATCGGTTGGGCATCGTCGCTAAGCGCATCCCAAAGGCCGATGCTTTTCAACAGACGTTGTGAAGTTAATGCGACAGCGTAGGACCGCCCGTCAAAGGCAGCGTTCTTGCGCACCTTAGTCGTTAGCGCGTCAATCACGGTTGTGGTGATCCCTGCGCGTGCAAGAGCGATGGCCAAGATGGGGCCATTCAGCCCGCCACCCACGATGGTTATGTCTGTGTCAAATTTCATAGTTGTAGATATGGGGAGCAGACGGGGATTGTCCATGCGTGGTTGCGTCGCTACCCTTCGATTAAATGGTTTGCAGGAGCGGTAATATGAATGACTGGCTAACAATGACGGGGTGTGATTTGGGACGTGGTATTGGGGCAGGGGAGATTGATCCCGTTGCTCTGACCCAAACCTATTTGGATGCAATCGCCGATCATCAGTTTTCGGACCAGATTTATGCACGGGTTACGTCAGCACGTGCATTGTCAGAGGCGACAGCCGCGGCTGGACGGGCAAAGTCAGGGCATCGTTTGTCCCTGCTAGACGGTGTTCCGATCAGTTGGAAAGATTTGTTTGATACAGCAGGTGTTGGGACCGAAGCAGGGTCGAAACTGTTAAGTGGCCGTGTCCCAGAAGTTGATGCCGTCGTATTAGCGAATGCCACCGCTATGGGATTGGTTTGTTTGGGTAAAACCCACATGAGCGAATTGGCGTTTTCAGGGTTGGGTTATAATCCCTCGACTGAAACGCCCCCTTGTGTGAATGATCTGGACGCGGTTCCTGGTGGATCCTCATCTGGTGCTGGCACGTCGGTTGCGTTCAATCTGGCGGCTGCTGGCATAGGGTCTGACACAGGTGGTTCTGTCCGTATTCCTGCCGCGTGGAATGATCTGGTTGGATTGAAAACCACAGCGGGACGGCTGTCATTAAAGGGTGTCGTTCCGTTGTCAGTGAAGTTTGACACGGTTGGCCCTTTGACACGATCTGTTGAGGATGCAGCAGAGTTGTTTGCAGTGATGGACGGCAGTAAGGCCCCTGATTTGCGCGGCGCAACCTTAAAGGGTCGCAAGTTTGCGATTGTGCGCACGACCTTGATGGATGATTTGCGTGATGCACCAAAAGCAGCGTTCGAAAGTGCGGTTCAGCGCATGCAAGCCGGCGGTGCGGTGATTGAGTATATCGACGTGCCAGCGGTTCAAGATTCCTTAAACCTATCTACGATTTTGATGACCTCGCAGGCCTATGGTCAGTGGAAAGATGTTATCGAGGAGAATCCAGATGTAATGTACCCGGAAATCCTAAAGCGGTTCCGTTTGGGTGCGGAACATAGTGCTGCAGATTATGTAGCTGCGGTGAATAAACTAGAGGAAGTGCGGGCTGCATATAATGCTGCAACTGCAGGATATGACGCAGTGCTTGCACCAACATCAGCAATTATGCCCCCGAATTTGGATCGTTTGAATGCTGAAGAAGACTATTACGTCACTGAAAATCTGCTGTCACTGCGTAATACACGCGTTGGAAACCTGTTAGGATTGTGTGGTTTGACCCTTCCAACAGGTGTGCCAAGTTGCGGAATTATGTTCCTTTGTGCGCCCGATACAGAAGCAAAATTGCTTCGAATTGGGGCGGCAGCAGAGGCGGCATTGTCCTGATTTCAAAATAGGGATGACTCAAAAGCCACATAACGCTGCCTAGGTCTTTGTTTTTCTGGACGAAAGCCGTTCTGTTGGGTAGTTTGGAAGAAACGGGACAATAATGATCCCGATCCTGAGGCAGTTTTGATGAAGTTTCCCGAGCGGTTTTCGAACCTTCCGGCTTATGCGTTCCCACGTTTGCGTGCGTTATTAGACGTACACGAAGCGGAGGGCGACGTAGTCCACATGACGATTGGTGAACCCAAGCACGCGTTTCCAGCGTGGGTGACAGACGTGATTTCTGAACACGCCGCTGGGTTTAATCGGTATCCACCGAACGAGGGCGCGATTGAATTGCGCCAAGCCTTTTGTGATTGGGCGCAACGCCGTTACGGTGTGACCCTTGATCCAGAGACAAATGTGATGCCTGTGAATGGCACGCGCGAAGGTTTGTACAACGCCCCGATGGCATTGTGCCCTGAAACCAAGAACGGTCAGCGTCCTGTTGTTCTGATGCCGAACCCGTTTTATCAAGTTTATATGCTTGCCAGCATTTCATCGGGTGCAGACCCAATTTTTGTCGATGCCACGGCTGAGACCAATCACCTACCAGATTACGCAAGCCAACCGGTTGAGATTTTGGATCGCACGGTTGCTGTCTATATCTGTTCCCCCGCCAACCCTCAGGGTGCAGTTGCGGATCGGGCGTATTGGACGGAATTGCTGACATTGGCAGAAAAACACGATTTCCGGATTTTTGCGGATGAATGTTATTCCGAGATATATAGAGACACGCCACCTACTGGCGCATTGGAAGTGGCAGCAGAGATGGGCGCCGATCCCGAACGGGTCGTTGCGTTCCACTCGCTGTCCAAACGTTCAAACCTACCGGGTTTGCGCTCAGGCTTTGTGACCGGCGGTCCAAAGACGATGGATGAGATCCGTCAATTGCGCACTTATGCTGGTACACCATTGCCACTGCCTTTGCAGATGGCAGCGGCGGCGGTTTGGAACAACGAAGAGCATGTGATTGAAAACCGTGCGCTGTATCAAGAAAAGTTTGCGATTGTGGACAGCATCCTTGGTGACGTGCCGGGATACGTAAGCCCAGAGGCTGGGTTCTTTTTGTGGCTGCCAGTTGAAGACGGCGAAGCGGCTGCATTGAAGTTATGGAAAGAGACAGGCGTGCGTGTGCTGCCTGGTGCGTATTTGGCGCAAGACGTTGACGGGGTTAACCCCGGTACAGGATATATTCGGGTCGCTATAGTGGCTCCAAAAGTGGAAATGACACGAGGGATCCAAGCGATCCGCGACTGTCTTTATCCACAATAAAAATTAGGCGAGGTAGTAACATGGCATATCAGACACGCGGGCGCGATCCATTGCTAGACAGCAACATGGCCGAAGCCATCGAGAAACGCGGCAAGGAGCTGATCGGCATTGCGTTAATCATCGTTGGCTTGATGGCCGCGGCGATGATTTTTAGCTATACGCCGGATGATCCAAATTGGATGGTTTCTACCGACGCGCAGGTTCAAAATTGGTTGGGCCGTTCTGGTGCATCTATTGCTGCTCCGTTGTTTATGATTGTTGGATTGGGTGCGTGGGCTGTTGCTGCAGTATTGCTGGCATGGGGTGTACGTTTTGCCATGCATTTTGGTCAAGAACGCGCAGTGGGTCGGTTGATTTTTGCGCCAATTGCAGTCGCATTAGTGTCTATTTACGGCGCGACGCTAGAACCCGGTCAAGTTTGGTTGCAAACCCATAGCTTTGGTTTGGGCGGCTTGTTTGGTGACACTGTCATGGGCGCGGTTTTGACTGTTCTTCCGTTGGGATCTTCGTTTGAGATCAAGCTGATGTCGTTGATTTTGGGTGTTGGCATCCTTGCCTTTGGTGCGTTTGTATTGGGGTTCACTAAACCTGAATTGATGCGCACGGGTCGCTTTTTGATGATCGGTCTGATCATGCTTTATGCCGCCTTTATGGCGTTGCTGGGCAAAGGCGCAAACTCTGCGGTTCTCGCTGCACGTGACATGCAGGCGCGCAATGCTGATCGCAAAGAACGCCAACGCATTGAAGCGGATGAAGCCGCTGCATATCAAGCAGCCGTTGCGGCGGTTCCAGCCGCGCATACTTATGCTGATCCCTATGCTGAACAAGCACCAGAACCAATGCATCACGCACCAGCCACTTATGTGGAGCCTGAGGTTAAGACAGGTTTGCTTGCCCGTATGCCCTCTTTGATCAAACGTGCAGAACCTGTTGTGCAGGAGATGCCTGAGTCAGAATTGATTGAGACGTTCAACAACGGCAACTATGTAGATGCGCCTGACGATGACCGTATCAAGGCGAAAATTGCTGGCGTTATTCAGTCCCGCGTTCGCTCGAACCCATCTATTCAAATCGAGTCGGTGGCACCGTTAACGAAGGGCCGTGGCCGTGGACCCGACCCATTGGTTTTGAACACTGAGCCAGCGCCGGACCAGCCTGCGCCAGAACAAAATATATTTGTTGATCAATTTGATTTGCCAGCAGAGCCACCAATGACAACACCTGCTGCTGCGATTTCTTCGCTGCGTCTTGAACCACCATTGGTCGCTCCTGCGCCCGTTGCTCCCGGAATTGAAACCGCTGCAAGAACACAAGCGGCCGCTCCAACTCCACAAGTGGCACCGCAACCGATGTCGATCCCAGTGCCGGAACCACGTAAAGTGGTACAACAACCTATCCGCAAAGCCGTTCAGCCCAGTGCTCGTGCGAAAGCCGAAGCGCAACCTAGTCTGTCGTTTGAAGACAAACGCCCAGCATTCGAATTGCCGCCGTTGAGCTTGTTGGAAAGTGCTGATGATGTTCAGCACCAGCATCTGAGTGATGAAGCGTTGGAAGAAAACGCACGTATGCTAGAGAACGTGTTGGATGATTACGGCGTTAAAGGCGAGATCGTTTCTGTGCGCCCTGGTCCTGTTGTTACCATGTATGAGCTTGAGCCTGCACCCGGTTTGAAAGCCAGCCGTGTTATTGGTTTGGCCGATGATATCGCCCGCTCAATGGCCGCCCTTTCGGCGCGTGTTTCTACGGTTCCAGGTCGTTCTGTGATCGGTATCGAATTGCCGAATGAGCACCGCGAAAAAGTTGTATTGCGCGAGATTTTGTCGAGCCGTGATTTTGGGGACAGCAACATGCGTCTTCCCCTTGCTTTGGGTAAAGACATTGGTGGCGACAGCATGGTGGCAAATCTTGCCAAGATGCCTCACCTGCTAATCGCGGGTACGACAGGTTCGGGTAAATCAGTTGCGATCAACACGATGATCTTGTCACTGCTATACAAGCTGACACCTGAAGAATGTCGTATGATTATGATCGATCCAAAAATGCTGGAATTGTCCGTTTATGACGGCATCCCGCATCTACTGTCCCCAGTTGTAACAGATCCTAAAAAGGCTGTTGTGGCTCTAAAGTGGACTGTTGGTGAGATGGAAGAACGCTATCGCAAGATGTCTAAAATGGGCGTTCGTAACATCGAAGGTTATAATGGTCGTGTGCGTGAAGCATTGGCCAAAGGTGAGTTGTTTAGCCGTACAGTTCAAACGGGTTTTGACGAAGACACCGGCGAGCCGATCTTTGAAACAGAAGAGAACACACCAGAGACACTGCCATATATCGTCGTGATTGTAGACGAAATGGCCGACCTTATGATGGTTGCTGGTAAAGAGATCGAAGCCTGCATTCAGCGCCTTGCGCAGATGGCGCGTGCTTCTGGCATTCACTTGATTATGGCAACACAGCGTCCGTCTGTGGATGTAATTACAGGTACGATTAAAGCCAACTTCCCAACGCGAATTTCGTTCCAAGTGACCTCGAAAATCGACAGCCGTACCATCCTTGGTGAAATGGGTGCTGAACAACTTTTGGGTATGGGTGACATGTTGTACATGGCTGGTGGTGCAAAGATTACGCGTTGCCACGGCCCGTTTGTGAGCGATGAAGAAGTCGAAGAAATTGTGAACCATCTGAAAGCATTTGGTGCGCCCGACTATATCACTGGTGTCGTCGAAGGGCCTGATGAAGACAAAGAAAACAGCATTGATGCTGTCCTTGGTTTAGGTGGGAATACTGACGGTGAAGATGCGCTGTATGACACAGCTGTTGCCATCGTTGCAAAGGATCGCAAGTGTTCCACCAGCTATATCCAACGTAAGCTTGCGATTGGGTACAACAAGGCGGCGAGGCTTGTGGAACAGATGGAAGATCAGGGTCTGGTGTCTGCTGCTAATCATGTTGGTAAACGCGAAATCTTGATCCCAGAACATGGCTAAAGACTAATTGCCCGGCCGCCAGAACGATCAGCGTGAAAATTTTCTAAAGGCACAATCGCTAGGCGCAAACAGGCCTGATTATGTGTACCTCAGCGGCGAAGTGGGGGTGCAATCTCGTTTTGCGCTGCCTTTCGCAGAGCAGGCAGTCCTTGCTGACGCGCTGTTTGAAGGGGGTGGAATTGCCCCAGGAACAGGTGACGTTTCACAAATATATGTCCTGCGTGGGCCAACCAAAACCCAAGAGTTCAGAGGCGTCACCGCTGGCACTTGAACGCACTTAATGCGGTAAATTTTGTGGTTGCTGCAGAATTTCAGCTGCGCCCAAAAGACATAATTTTTGTTGCTGAGCAGCCGATCACGCGGTGGGATAGGGCTGTTTCGCAGGCGATACCGAACTTTTATGGGGCTACGTCAACAGTCGGAAACTAAAGCGTTTGCGCGATTTTTCGCCTTTGATATCGCATAACATGGTTGGATTACTTATATATTGTTTCATAACAAGAATAAGCAGGACCCGAAAATATGTCGTACGTTTTTAAATCCATCATCGCAGCCACGTTTATGAGTTTGGCAACAGTCGCGAGCGCCGAAAAACTATCGCTTAGCGAGATCTCTGGCTATCTTAACGCGTTGAAGACGGCCTCTGGCGACTTCACACAGATCAATGAGGATGGCACGATTTCGGTTGGTAAGATTTTTATAAAGCGGCCAGGCCGTATGCGGTTTGAGTACGATGATGCACTAGTTCTGGCCAGCAGCGGGTCTATCAAAATAATCGATAAGAAATCTAACCTGCCACCTGAGTCCTACGCTCTAAGACGTACGCCACTTTCGTTGATCTTGGCGCGTAATGTTGATCTGGGTCAGGCGAAAATGGTTGTCGGTCACGACTATGATGGCACGGCAACGATTGTACGGGCGCAAGATCCAAAGAATCCTGAGTACGGTAGTATCGAATTGAAGTTCACTAGCAGTCCAGTTGAGCTGCGCCAATGGGTTGTAAGCGACTCCAATGGTGGTCGTTCTACAGTCATTCTAGGCGAGTTAGTCAAAGGTGGGGTGCTGGCGAACCAATTGTTCGAAATCGATCCGCAATAAAAGATTAGGCTCGCCAGTTTCTTCCGCAATTGGCGAGCTGGCTTCTGTAAGTGTTTGCGCGCGATGCAACCTCGCCCGCGATACGAACCAGCCAAGCTTTATTTTTGTATGTCCCACGAGAAAATCCAGTGTGCCCATCATGGTAAGCAAAGTACTGGTTGCGGGCATCATTTAGGGACACGCCGTTACGTTTGCGCGTGATATTCATATACCAACCCATGAAATCGGCGGCATCTTTGATGTTTGTTCTGCGTGCATACCGGCTGCCTGTTGCGACTTGATATTCTTTCCAAGTGGCGTCCAAAGCTTGGGAATATCCAAGTGCACTAGATTGTCGGCCCACTGGGATAACGCCTGCGGAATACCGGAATGGTGGACGTGCGTTGCTTTTGAATTTGCTCTCTTGATAGATCACGGCCATGAGGACGTGAACCGGTACGTTCCATTTGCGTTCAGCTGCGCGAAATGCGCGCAAGTACTGAGGCTTTTCTTGGACGATAGAACATGCGTTGTCCAAATTACGTGGCGCGTTCGAGGAACCACCACCACCGCTGCCACCGCCGCACGAAGCAACCGCTAGAATTAATATCATTGCGCCAATAGATTTTTTCATATGCCTGCCGTTTTTTATATTCGTTTTGGTCACTCTAGCTGATTTTTCGAATTCGGGAAATCAGGTTTCTACAAAAGCACGGCCAAGATTAGCGGCAAAGCGCCGACCGCCATCAGCGTAGATGTCACGACCAACCCGGCAACCGCATCAGAATCGGCCCCGTATTTCTCAGCTAGCAAATATGAGGTTACTGCGACGGGTGTTGCGATTTGAATGACCAACACACCAAAGGCGATGTGGCGCAGCGCGAAGTAGTCGGCAACAATCCAAGCAACGGCGGTGCAAATAATCAGCTTGATCAGCGACAGAAACGCCGCTTTGCCCAGACCTCGCGGGCTGAGGCGCGCAACGGCAACGCCCAATGTGATCAACATGATTGGTATGGCAATTTGGCCGATCAAGGACAGTGTGTTGGTCAGGAACAGGGGTGTTTCCCAGCCCTGCCAAAGGAACAATGCACCCAGTAAAGTGGCCCCCACCAAGGGTTCACGCACCACTTTTCCCAAAGCACCTTCCCCAGAAACCAGCCAGATACCGAAGGTAAAAGACAAGATCGCCATAACAGCGAAAACAACAATTGCGTTGCTTAATCCTGCTTCGCCAAATGCGAACAGCGCGAGGGGTAGGCCCAAATTTCCGGTATTTCCAAAAATAAGCGGGGCCATGTAAGTGCGCGTGTTCAGGCGGCCAATCTTGCAGCACAGCCACACCACTAGTGTCACGCCAAGATAGGCCGCGAAGGATGCAAGGGTAAGTGCAGTTAACGCGCTTGGGTCCATTTCTGCCTGCATTAGAGAGACAAAAATCAGACAGGGCACTGAAAGGGTCATCGCCAATTGGGTTACAAACTGAATGCGATATTCAAAGCCCAGCTTGACCCAAGTAAAACCAACGGTTGCCAAAAGGAAAACCGGAGCGACGATCTCGAGGACTGTTAAGATAAGGGCCACAGACTGTTTCCTAAAAAAAGGCTTCAAAAATTGGACAAAGGTCCCTTGCAACGTCTACTAACGAGCGATAAAGGCTGCAACGTTATGCTAAGAATTCGTGCAAAATATCATTTGGGCCAAGTTGTCCGGCACAAGAAGCATCCCTTTCGGGGTGTGATATTTGACGTCGATCCTCAATTTGCAAATACGGATGATTGGTACGAGGCGATTCCAGAGGAAAGCCGCCCGATCAAGGAACAGCCATACTACCACCTTTTGGCTGAAAACGACCAAAGCTATTACGTGGCTTACGTGTCCGAGCAGAACCTATTGGCTGACTATTCTGGTGAACCGGTGGATCACCCTGATATCCCGGATTTGTTTGGCCCGTTCCAAGACGGTTCATACCCTCTGCATTTCCAAATGAACTAAAGTTTTCGGCGGGCCATTGGCCCACCGTTCGTTTAGTATCCTAATGCACAGCCATCTTTACGCGCATCACTAGCTCCCTCAAGAACGCCATCTTCGCTGATCAAAATCGCTTGGGCACCGCCGATTGCTGTGTCTGGAATGCTGACGTTGTGGCCTAGGTCACTTAGTTCTTGGCGCATAGCATCTGAATAACCGCGTTCGACCTTCATATTACCTGCATCGCTAAAGGCACGTGGCGCGTCGATTGCGCTTTGTGGGTCCATCCCGAAATCGGTTAGATTACTGGCAAAGCGTGCGTGACCATTGGGTTGATATGCCCCCCCCATTACACCAAACGGCATGATCGGTTTGCCGTTCTGGCGGACCATTCCGGGAATGATGGTGTGCATCGGACGTTTGCCGCCCTTCAGTTCATTCGCGTGACCCTCTTCAAGCGTAAAGCCAGCGCCACGATTCTGCATTAGTATACCGAATTTCTCAGAGGCGATGCCCGATCCGAAACCGTGGAAGATGGAATAGATCAATGAAACCGCCATGCCATCGCGATCCACCACAGTGATGTAAATGGTATCCTTGTGAACGGATTCAGTTAGCGGTGCCGCAGCTTGCATCGCGCGTTTGGGATCAATCAACGTTGCCAACTTGGATGCCGTATCTGCAGACAGCATATGGTCGACGCGCGTGGTGTGTTCTGGATCGGCCAAGAAGCGATTGCGCGCGTCATAGGCCAGCTTGGATGCCTCGGCCTCAATATGGGCGCGCTGTGAACCTAAGGGGTCCATTGATGCAATGTCAAAGTGCGACAAGATATTTAGCATCAACAGCGCCGTGGCACCTTGGCCGTTTGGTGGATGCTCAACCACTTCGATGTCTTTGTAATTGCCACCGATAGGCGTTGCCTCATCACTCGCAGTATTTGCGAAATCTGCGGCCGTGTGGACGCCCCCCGCTGCGGTAAGGCTGGACACCATGTCCTCTGCGATTTCGCCTGTGTAAAACGCATCTCGGCCATCTTTGGCGATGCGCCGCAATACCTCTGCTTGACCAGGTGAGCGGAAGATTTGCCCGACTCTTGGTGCGTTTCCTTCAAACAAGTATTGGTCGCGTGCAGAGCCCTGCAAAGTGCCCGCATCATTGGCCCAGTCAAATGCGACGCGTGGTGCCACCGGAACCCCGGCATCTGCGTAATGAATGGCAGGTGCCAAAATGCGATCAAGGCCCAGCTTGCCGACATGTTCAGAAAGATTGCAAAACGCATCGATTGCGGTTGGCACAGTTACGGCATGGGCGCTTTTCAAAGGAACAGTTGCTTGGCCCTCATTGCGCAAGGTTGCGCTGTCCAATGCAGCTGGTGCGCGGCCTGATCCGTTTATGGCGTGAACTTCATCGCTGCCAGCAGGGGAATATAGGACGAAACAATCACCACCGATCCCAGTCATCTGTGGTTCGCAGATGCCCAATAAGACGGCACCTGCGATTGCGGCGTCCATCGCGTTGCCGCCCGCCTTTAGGATATTAATTGCTTCTTGTGCGGCAAGGGGGTGCGACGTGGCACACATTCCATTGCTTGCAAAAACAGGGGATCGTCCGGGGAGTTGGAAATCACGCATATCGAAACCTTTGCCAATCATTTGATTAGCAACTTAGCGACGGTGAGGGGGAAGTCCACCAACAGTAGGAATAGTGGGTAGTGCCTCGACGTTGCGAACTCGGTGGGGGCCGTGAATTCGTGACGCCGAGGGAAGCTTTATGCAGCTACAGGTAACTGTATGACCTCGATTCAGGGCGCAATTGTGTTTCACCTGTGGCCCTTTTGGGAAAAGTCGATTTTATCTTTATTAGAAACCATCCAAACCCGCCCTCGGGCAAATCTGCAAACTGAACGTTGGTGTTGGGGGCGTTGCCAATTGGTGGTTCGCCATTTGGCATTGGTTCGCCTGTATCCGTCAACGCAATGTCCAATCCACTTCCCACCAAAGTGCATTGAACCCCAATAGGTCCTGGTTTTTGGGGGTTAGGGTACCCGTGCTCCACGATGTTATTCAGCACCTCAGCCAATACCATCTTGATACTATCGGGATCCTCAGAGTCTAATTGCAAAGGGGCTAAGCCTTCCAACAGTTTGGCGAGAGCCTTGCGCGCTGCAAATACGCCGCTGGTCACGCTGAACGTTACGCAAAAGGATACGGGCTGTGAGGACATTATAACAAACTCCTAAACATCATGCAGGGCGATTGCATAGTGCCTCCAATGCACCTTCCAAAGTCGCGAACAGACTGAAAACGGTATCCATTCGGGTCAGGCGAAACACCTTATCAACAGTTGGCGTTAACCCTGCCAAAGCCAATGTTCGATCTTGTCCCATATGCTTCATTGAGGCAACAATGGCCCCCAACCCGCTGGAGTCGATAAAGTTAACTGTACTCAAATCGAGGACCACAATTTTGGGCCCATCCAAAGTTTCTGCGCGCATCGCATCTTTGAATTCGATTGCAACAGCTGCATCAATTCGGTCTTCATTCACAGACACGATCAGAACGGGGTCTACAGTTTTGGTCGATAATTCCATTATATGCACCTATGATCGTCACCAACGCGGCCACAACTAAGCCTTAAGTCTTACCAACTCGTGTCCATGGCACATAAAAATTCGGAGCACTTACTATGAAAAATGTCGTTATTGCAGGTGCTGCGCGCACGCCAATGGGTGGGTTTCAAGGTGACTTTGCACCAATGACAGCCGCGCAATTGGGTGGTGCTGCTATCAAAGCGGCCCTTGCTGGGGCGCAAACCGATACGGTGGATGAGGTTCTGATGGGCTGTGTTTTGCCAGCGGGGCAGGGTCAAGCACCTGCGCGCCAAGCTGGATTTGAGGGTGGTTTGGGCGAAGAGGTTCCTGCCGCTACACTGAACAAGATGTGCGGATCTGGTATGAAGGCTGCGATGATTGCCTATGACCAGATTGCGTTGGGCAACACGGACGTGATGATCGCGGGCGGCATGGAAAGCATGACAAACGCGCCGTACTTGCTAGAGAAAATGCGCGGCGGTGCGCGACTTGGGCATGGCAGCGTCATCGACCACATGTTCCTTGATGGTCTCGAAGATGCCTATGACAAAGGCCGCCTGATGGGCAGCTTTGCAGAGGATTGCGCCGAAGCTTTCCAATTTACCCGCGAGATCCAAGATGATTATGCGTTGGCGTCCCTATCGCGCGCGATTGAAGCGCAGGTCAATGACGCCTTCGATCAAGAGATAGCACCGGTTGAGATGAAAAGCCGTAAAGGCATGGTGACCATCAGCACAGATGAACAACCTGCCAAAGCGCGCCCGGACAAAATCCCACAGCTTAAACCTGCGTTTCGTGAGGGTGGCACTGTAACAGCTGCCAATTCATCTTCCATTTCCGATGGGGCTGCCGCATTGGTTCTGGCCGCGCAAGACGTCGCACAAGCCAAAGGTATGACCATTCGTGCACACATCAAAGGGCACGCCAGCCATGCTCAGGCCCCAGGCCTGTTCACCACGGCCCCAGTACCAGCGGCGCAAAAACTGCTTGAGCAAATTGGCTGGTCCAAGGATGACGTGGACCTTTGGGAAGTGAACGAGGCTTTTGCTGTCGTTCCACTTGCCTTCATGCACGAGATGGGGATCAGCCATGACATCGTCAACGTAAATGGCGGCGCTTGTGCGCTGGGCCATCCTATTGGTGCATCTGGGGCGCGGATCATCGTGACCTTGCTAAACGCGCTGGAAAAACGTGGCCTTAAACGTGGTATCGCAGCGATTTGTATTGGTGGTGGCGAGGGTACGGCCATTGCGATTGAGCGCCCTTAACCTGACCTATTTGAAAGCCAAACCATGAACGTAGATTACAAGTCCCTTAGCCAATCCATCGCGTCGTTGGCTGAGGGCGAAACTGACACCGTTGCGTTGATGGCGACGGTTGCCTGCGAAGTGCACCAAAGTGACGACCGTTTTGATTGGACGGGGTTCTACCGGGTGACCGAACCCGAGTTGATGAAAATTGGCCCTTATCAGGGGGGGCATGGATGTCTGGTGATTCCTTTTTCACGTGGTGTTTGCGGCGCAGCTGCACGCAGCCGTGAAGTGCAGCTTGTGGCAGACGTTGATGCCTTTCCCGGTCATATCGCGTGTGCCAGTTCAACGCGGTCCGAACTGGTTTTGCCCGTGGTGAATGGAAATGGGGTGTTATTGGGGGTTTTTGACCTTGATAGCGATCAACCTGATGCATTTACCCAAACAGATGCTGATGCAATGACAGCCATATTGGCGGACACGTTTAGGTTAGCAAACGTACCTTAAATTGAGGGTCCGTGAAGAAATTACTTGATTTTTCACGCAATTCGGCATCACCGTGAAATTAAGTTGTATAATTTCACGGACCTTTCATGCTTCAAACCGACCTTAGTAAACCTGAAACCTTAGGTGCTGACCTACGGGCCCTGCGTAAATCGCGGGGGCTTACGCTGTCGGACATGGCCGAAAGCTTGGGGCGTTCTGTGGGTTGGCTTAGTCAAGTTGAACGCGATCTGTCCGATCCGTCCATCAGCGACCTGCGCGAAATTGCGGCACTATTAGGTGTTCCGATTTCAATGTTATTCCGCCACGCTGCTGCCCCAGCGCACGAGGCAGGGTATGTTGTGCGCCATGGTTCACGTCGTCCAATGGGATCGCATACCGCTGGCTTGGTCGAAGAATTATTGTCACCTGACCTGACGGACGATTTCGAAATGGTGCACTCCACCTTTGAACCCTTTAGCGAAATCGCTGAGCCAGTGACACGTCCGACCCAAGAGGTGGGATACCTCATCTCAGGCAAACTGGACCTTGAGATTGCAGGCAAAGTTTTCAAGATCAACCCAGGGGACAGTTTTCGCATCAAAGGCGAACCGCACCGCTGGATGAACCCCTATGATACCCCCGCCGTTGCGGTTTGGGTTATCGCACCTCCGGTGTATTAGATGTCGTTTGAAAGCTGGATCATTTTCGCAGTGTTTTGGGGGGTCTTCGTGATCACGCCAGGGCCGAATGCCGTGAACTGCATCAACAACGGTATGAATGTCGGTTTCCGCCGCGGGCTTATAGGCGTTGCTGCTATCCTGACCCAAGCAACGCTGTTCCTAATTTTATCGGCGATGGGGATCACAGCACTGATCGCGGCCTCGCCTGTGGCGTTCAATTTGGCCAAACTGATCGGCGCAGGCTTCTTAATTTTCATCGGGGTGCGCGGCTGGATCAATGCGCGCAATCCCGCACCGGAATTGCCTAAAGGCGCAGGGTCCATCTATAGCAACGCATTGGCTATTGCGGTGATCAATCCCAAATCTGTTGGTGGCTATCTGGCGGCTTTTTCACAGTTCGTTCAACCGGATGTACCGATCTGGGACCAGATGGGGCTGATCATGCCAACCGCACTCACACTAACGGCACTGTCCTACATGGGGTTCACGGCTATCGGTGCTGGCTTAGGACGCGCAGCGATGGGTGTCGTGTTTAACGTTTGGCTTCGCCGCGCAATGGGCGCGTACTTTGTCATCTATGGCTTGCTTTTGGGCACGGCCAGCGCACCAGGGAGAGGTTGATGCTGACAGGAAGCTGCAACTGCAAAGGCGTGACCTTTACCGTCAAAGATGGCGGTCAAAGCGTATCAGCCTGTCACTGCACGCAGTGTCGCAAACAATCAGGCCACCACTGGGCCTCTGGGTACAGCGAAATGGAGAGCTTTGAAATTACCGGCAACGTGCGTTGGTTTGCCGCCTCTGAAACGGCCAAGCGTGGGTTCTGCCCGACCTGTGGCTGTTTCTTATTTTGGAAAGCGCATGCCGAGGAGGGCATGAGTTTTTCTTTGGGAGTAATCGATGGGCCTACAGGGCTCGAACTTCAAAAACACATCTTTGTCGCGGACAAAGGTGACTACTACAAAATCGCGGACAATGTGCCGCAAAGGGAGCAATAGACATGAGTGAATTTCCAACAACGGCCCGTGTGGTTGTCATCGGTGGCGGTGTAGTCGGTACATCGACACTCTATCACCTAGCTAAAGCTGGCTACAAAGATTGTGTGCTGGTTGAAAAGAACGAGCTGACCGCCGGTTCCACGTGGCACGCGGCAGGCAATGTTCCTAACTTTGCGGGGTCTTGGGCCGTGATGAACATGCAGCGGTATTCGGCTGCGATGTATCGTTCGTTGGGCGAAGATGTTGGATATCCGATGAACTACCACGTGACTGGCGCGATCCGCTTGGCCCACTCAAAAGAGCGGATGCAAGAATTCGAACGCGTTGCAGGTATGGGCCGTTATCAGGGTCTACAAATGGACATTTGTACACCCGCGGAATTGAAAGAGCTGAACCCGTTCATGGAAACCCATGATCTGGCGGGTGGTCTTTGGGATCCGTTGGACGGTGATATTGATCCTGCACAGTTGACCCAAGCCTTAGCAAAAGGTGCCCGTGACGCAGGTGGCCGTATCGAACGTTTTTGTTCCGTTGTGGGGATTGAACGCGATGGCGACGAGTGGATTGTGAAAACCGAAAAAGGCGACATTCGCTGCGAAAAGGTTGTGAACTGTGGCGGCTATTATGCACAGCGCATTGGTGAGATGTTCAAACCTTGGGGCGGACGCACGGTTCCAATGGTTGTTATGTCCCACCAGTATTTCCTGACAGAGCCAATCGCAGAGCTTGAAGCGTGGACCAAAGAAAAGGGCCACAAGATGCCCATGATCCGTGACGTGGATATTTCGTACTACCTACGTCAGGATAAAAATGGTCTGAACCTTGGTCCATATGAACGCAATTGTAAGGCGCATTGGGTCACACCTCAGGATCCAATGCCAGACGACTTTAGCTTCCAACTTTACCCCGATGATCTGGACCGTCTTGAGTTCTACATCGAGGACGCGATGGAACGTTTGCCGGCCCTTGGTACCGCTGGTATCGGCCGTAACATCAACGGTCCCATTCCCTATGCGCCGGATGGTCTGCCAATGGTTGGTCCGATGCCGGGTGTTCCCAATGCATTTGAAGCACATTCCTTCACATTCGGCATCGCCCAAGGTGGTGGCGCTGGTAAGGTTATGGCCGAATGGATCATGCACGGCGAAACCGAGCTGGACATGTGGGCGATCGATCCACGTCGTTACACAGATTACGCCGATCACGACTACTGCCTGTCCAAAGCGTTAGAAACTTATGGCCACGAATACGCCATGCATTTCCCACACCACGAATGGCCAGCAGGACGTGACAAAAAGCTATCGCCAAACCACGCCAAGCTGTTGGCATCGGGCGCACAGATGGGGGCCTATAACGGTTGGGAACGTGCCAACTGGTTCGCCCAAGACGGCGATGACACATCCGAGGCCGCAACCGAAACATGGTCGCGCGAAGGGCCTTGGGTCAAACGGGTTGAGGAAGAAGTCGACGCCTGTACAAACGCAACCGGTGTCCTCGATATGCCGGGCTTCTCGCGCTATACGCTTTCTGGGGCGGGTGCTGCCGAATGGCTACGTGGTCAAATCGCGGGTGCCTTGCCAAAAGCGGGCCGCATGAACCTTGGCTATTTTACAGACAGCCGTGGGCGCATCGTGACAGAGGTGACAATCATCCGTTGGGGCGAAGACGACTTCTGGATTATGACAGCAGCCGTGGCACAGTGGCATGACCTTGAGTTTTTGCAATCACGCTTGCCAACCGATGGCTCGCTTACAATGACAGACATCACCAAAGAGTGGTCAACAGCATTGGTCACAGGCGCGCAGTCACGTGATCTGTTGTCTGGCATCGTTGAAGGTGCGGACCTGACAAAAGGTTGGCTCACGTTGCAAGACGCGACCATCGCTGGCGTGCCGTGTAAACTGATGCGTATCTCGTTCTGCGGTGAACTGGGGTGGGAAGTGCATACGTCCTTTGAGGACAGCAAAGCCGCCTATGAAGCGATTCGCGATGCAGGTGCCAAACCATTTGGTATGTATGCACTGAACTCAATGCGTATCGAAAAAGGGTACCGCACTTGGAAGGGTGATCTGTCCACAGACTACACATTGCTAGAGGGCGGCATGGAACGCTTTATCCGCTTTGACAAACCGCAAGACTTTATCGGCAAAGCTGCATTGCTGGCTGAAAAAGAAGCGGGTGTTAAGAAGATGTTTGTGACCATGACTGTTGACGCACCGTTCGCCGATGCTCCTTATATGTCGACGATTTGGAATGGGGATGAAGTGGTCGGTGAAACGACATCTGGCGACTGGGGATTCCGTGTGAACAAATCCATCGCGCTGGGCGTTGTTAAGGCGGAATTGGCAGTGCCTGGTACCGAGCTTGAGATCGAAATCTTTGGCGCCCGTTGCAAGGCTGTTGTGCACGCCGATCAACCACTATGGGATCCAGAAAGCGATCGCATCCGCGCATGATAAAATGGCTTCAAAGGCAAAGCGCGGCTGTGCGCGTGTGCTTTGCCTTTGGCTATTGTGCGATCTATTATGGATTGCATTTCTTATCTGGCGTCTTTTCTTTGGACACCGTCACAACCGTTCTTGTGACGGTGTTCCCAGTTTTTTACGGTGCAGCGGCGCAATTGTTATTTGACCCGCTGCTTTCAAAACCATCACGCCAGACATTTCAATTGATGGTGCTGCCGGTGGTTTTACTCTGTGTCATCTTACTGTTCTGGCAGTTCGAAACACTTATTTGTATTGCCATTCTACTGCCCATTTTCATGGCTTTGGGATGGTGTGGGCAATGGATCATGCGTGTGGTTTTGCGCAAGGCATTGGTCAATGCAACAAGCGATACCTTGAACGTGTCGTTGCTGTTGCTGCCAATTTTGGCGGTACCGCTGTTTGGTCTGTTTGAATTCCCACAACGCGTGTGGACATTCTCCCACAATATCCTTGGAACGCCGCGTCCCATCGATGCGGTATTGGTAGGCGACGTGCGCAAGCTGCGCTGGACGGGCGGGATTGTGTTCGAAGAACACCTGACAGCGCTCGAATCGAATACATCAATGACGTGGGATTTTGTCTTTAACGCGCCAGAGACATTGACCGCGATTGATCCCCACATTGCCCCCCAGGGTGGTATTGTGAACATGCAATCGGGATCATACCACCTTACATCACTACCAAACGACGTTACCTCATTGACCTTGGAAACAAACTATTCAATCAGGACGCCAGTGAACACGTATCTTGCCATTTGGGGGGAAGTGTTCTTGCAAGATTTCCATCACGCGGTTCTGAGCGTGATTAAAACCCGCAGTGAAAAGGGATAGCGCAGATGATGATTTTAGACGGCGGCATGGGCCAAGAACTTGTGGCACGCGCAGGTAAAGCGACGTCGCTTTGGTCGGTCCAAGCCTTGCTTGATGCGCCCGAAGTGGTACGCCAAGTGCACGACGAATATTTCGCAGCTGGCGCTGATATCGCCACCACCAACAGCTATTCTGTTCTGCCCGACCGCCTAGAGCCACATGGCATGTTGGATCGCCTAGAAGAGCTGGCGCGTCTTGCCTGCCAACTGGCGTCTGATGCGCGTGAAGCGCACGGGTCAGGCATGGTTGCTGGCGGCTTGGGTCCGCAAGGATTCTCTTATCAGCCCGACAAAGCCCCACCCGCAGAACAGGCGGCTGAGGTCTACGCCAATCTGGCACAAATCCACGCGCAATACGTCGACGTTCATTTGCTTGAAACCATGTCTTCTGTGGATCAAGCACGCGGCGGTCTGATGGGCGCTGGTGTGACGGGCAAACCTGTTTGGGTCGCCTTGTCTGTGCGCGATGACGACGGCACACGTTTGCGGTCTGGCGAATTGCTTTCTGATGTTATGCCATTGTTGGAAGAATTCGATCCTGCGGCTGTTTTCATCAACTGCTCTAAACCCGAAGCGGTCGACACAGCCGTGCCAATACTTGCCAAAAGTGGTCGCGTTGTCGGTGCTTACGCGAATGGTTTCACGGGTATCGCTACGGACTTTAACAAAGTTGGCGCAACTGTTGATATGCTCAGCGCGCGCCGCGATCTTGATCCGAACGCTTATGCCGATTTCGCTGATGGTTGGGCTGCAAACGGCGCGACCATTATCGGCGGTTGCTGCGAAGTTGGACCTGCGCACATCGCAGAACTGTCCCGACGTTTGAAAGCGACCTAAGTCATGATTGATATCGACCCATCACATTTTGGCGCCCGTGCATCGGGAGAGCCATGGAGGGTCGATATTATTCTGACAGAGGGGTTTGTTCTGGTGGAATTGTCAGGCGTGGTCGAAGTGCTGCGTATGGCGAACCGGATCAATCCAACCACATTGTTTGATTGGACCTATCGCTCTGCCAAAGGCGGGTATGTGTCTTGTCGTGCGGGTTTGGGGACGCTGTGTGAACCCCTGACAGATCGCCCAACGGCCGACTATGTTTTCGTTATTGGCAACACCGACTCTGATCATCCGGAACTGTCTTTGGGCACAACAATCTCGGCTTACAGCTATCGCAAGGCCAAGGTGATTTTGCTTTCTGAGGCCGCCAGCCGATACATCTCTGAACACCCCGACGGATCTGGGGACCACACGACACACTGGGAAAATCGCGCAGTTTTGCAGGAACGTGGTGATCCAGGCGGGGAGGGCACCTATGCCTTGGCAGTGGATGATGGGCGCGTTGTGACCTGTGCGGGAATGGGCGCGACCGTCGATTTGACGCTGGGATTGGTGGGTAATCACATGTCTGCGGCAGGTGTTATGACTGTGGCAGATATCTTGTTGCATGAGAAAATCCGCGACTTCAAAACCCTTCAGCCCTTTGGCGGCAAACGCCTAAGTATAACAGGCGATAAAGAGTTGGATCAATGTATCGAATTGATGCAATCACATATGGAAGACCCCATGCCGATTGCCGAATTGGTTACACGCGTGGGCATTTCATCGCGCTCATTAGAACGTCGTTTCCATAGCAAACTGAACACCACACCCAACACATACTACCGCGAACTGCGCCTAAACTGGGCAAATAACCTGCTGCTGAACACCACGCTATCAGTGCGTGAGGTTGGCATGGCCTGTGGGTTCCCTAACGGGTTCTCCAGCCTCTACCGCAGTTTTTTTGGGATCACACCCACTGCAATCCGAAAGACTAAGAAAGTATCGGGCCAACGGATCTGATGGATCGAAAGCGTCAGTAATGACGTTTTTGAAGATCTAGTTTGCGCCATTTTGTGCCAAAGTGAAATCAACTTCGATTCATAAGGCTTGAACCCATGTCTGCACTTCCAAACAAAGCACGCGTTGTCATTATCGGGGGCGGCGTTATCGGCTGTTCCGTTGCCTATCACCTCACCAAATTGGGTTGGGAAGATGTGGTTCTTTTGGAACGCAAACAACTGACGTCTGGCACCACGTGGCACGCCGCGGGCCTGATCGCACAATTGCGCGCAACGGCGAACATGACAAAATTGGCGAAGTATTCCCAGGAATTGTACGGGGGTCTGGAAGAAGAAACAGGCGTGGCCACTGGTTTCAAACGAGTGGGGTCCATTACCGTTGCCTTGACCGAAGAACGTCGCGAAGAAATCTATCGCCAAGCTGCCATGGCCCGCGCCTTTGGTGTTGAGGTTGAAGAAATCTCAAACGAGCGCGTCCAAGAAATGTACCCGCATCTTAACCTTGAGGGTGTTGTGGGGGCTGTCTATTTGCCGCTCGACGGTCAGGGCGATCCAGCCAACATCGCACTGGCATTGGCCAAAGGTGCGCGTCAGCGCGGTGGGCTGATCAAGGAACGTGTTAAAGTGACTGGCATGGCCAAAGATGGCAGCCGCGTCACGGGCGTTGATTGGACGGATGAAGACGGCAATTCAGGCCACATCGAAGCGGACATGGTTGTGAATTGTGGCGGCATGTGGGGGCACGAAGTTGGACGCATGGCTGGCGTGAATGTCCCGTTGCAAGCTTGTGAACACTTTTACATCGTGACCGAGGCGATTGAGGGTCTGACGCAATTGCCAGTGCTGCGCGTCCCTGATGAGCACGCCTATTACAAAGAAGACGCAGGCAAATTCCTGTTGGGTGCGTTTGAACCAGAATCCAAACCATGGGCTGTGGACGGTATTCCCGACGACTTTGAATTTGATCAGTTGCAAGAAGATTTCGATCACTTTGAACCAATTCTAGAGAAGGCGATCGAACGGATGCCACTGTTGGCAGAGGCGGGTATCCACACCTTCTTTAACGGTCCTGAATCCTTTACCCCTGATGATGCCTATCACCTTGGTCTTGCGCCAGAGATGGACAATTTCTGGGTCGCGGCGGGCTTTAACTCGATCGGTATTCAATCCGCTGGCGGCGCAGGTATGGCGCTGGCGGCATGGATGGATACAGGTGAAAAACCATTTGATCTGGGCGATGTAGACATCAGCCGTATGCAGCCGTTCCAAGGCAATAAACGCTACCTTGAGGCACGTTCAAAAGAGACGCTTGGTCTGCTTTATGCCGATCACTTCCCCTTCCGCCAAAAGGCAACAGCGCGCGGCGTGCGCCGCACGCCGTTCCACCAACATCTGTTGGATCAGGGCGCCGTCATGGGCGAAATTGCAGGTTGGGAACGCGCCAACTGGTTCGCAAATGAGGGCCAGAAACCTGAATACGAATACTCATGGAAACGCCAAAATTTCTTTGACAACGTGGCCGCCGAACACAATGCAGTGCGCAATAATGTAGGCATGTATGACATGACATCCTTTGGGAAATTGCGGGTTGAGGGCCGTGATGCAATGGCCTTTATGAACTACATCGGTGGCGGTGATTACGATGTGCCCGTTGGCAAAATTGTCTACACACAGTTCCTGAATTCCAAGGCTGGGATCGAGGCGGATGTGACCGTCACGCGGATCGAAGAGAACTGTTATCTTGTCGTTACACCCGCTGCGACGCGCCTTGCAGACCAAACATGGATGCGCCGCAATCAGGGTGAATTTAACGTGGTGATCACGGACGTCACCGCGGGCGAAGGCGTCTTGGCCGTGATGGGACCAAACGCGCGCAAACTGCTGCAAGCGGTATCGCCGAATGACTTTAGCAACGATGTGAACCCCTTCGGCACGGCGCAAGAAATCGAACTGGGCATGGGCCTCGCTCGTGTGCACCGCGTGACTTATGTGGGCGAGTTGGGTTGGGAAATCTATATGCCGTCCGACATGGCGGGCCATATGTTTGAAACGCTGCATGAGGCGGGCCAAGGCATGGGACTAAAACTGTGCGGGATGCATATGATGGACACATGCCGGATGGAAAAAGGCTTCCGTCACTTTGGGCATGACATCACATCAGAGGATCACGTTCTGGAAGCGGGCCTTGGCTTTGCTGTTAAAACGGACAAGCCTAACTTTATCGGTCGTGACGCCGTGTTGGCAAAACGCGAAACAGGGCTTGAGCAACGCTTGGTCCAGTTTAAACTGACCGACGCAGAGCCGTTGCTGTACCACAACGAACCGATCCTGCGGGATGGTGAAAACGTTGGCTATTTGTCTTCGGGCGGATACGGACACCACGTGGGTGCGGCCATCGGTATGGGCTATGTGCCATGTAAAGGCGAAAGCGTGGCAGAGCTGCTGGCTTCATCCTTTGAAATCGATGTGATGGGCACGCGGGTTAAAGCCCAGGCACAGCTAAAACCTTTCTATGATCCTAAATCAGAGCGGGTGAAGGTCTAAGGTTTGATGCGTAAACAGCTTTAACGGCAGTTTGCGCACCGAATCATTTTGATGAGCATCACAAAGGAAGAGAGTGATGAAACATCCATTTAGCGGATTTGATGCGGACATTTTGTCCGTCTTCGCGTGTTGCTGATAACCAAATTTCGTCGCCCTTTTCAAATCTAGATACGCGACGATAAATAGATTTTTCACAGGTTTTTTCACCGATAGACGTGCTTTCGATTGTAATCACACTCTCTGAGACTTGGCGCAAATTTAGGTGAATTTGAGCGCTTTGTGTGTCGCCATCAGTCTCACAAGTTCCTGAAAAGATGCAGATATAAACACCGGTTTCTGGAATCGTAATGGTTTCGCCATTCCACACAGAGGGACCTGGTTGGGCTTTGTGTGACTTGGCGCCTGGTTTGTAACTGTCAGGGCCAAATTGGATCGGCTTCCCACATTCAGCGTTCAATGTGTCAGTAATAGACGCATCTAAAACGATGCTGGGTAAACTGTTATTTGATGCAGGGCTTGAGAGTGCCATTTAACGAATCCAAAGTGTTTGTTCAAAAAGTATTAATAAGTAGTCAATTTTATATGGGTTTCACTCAAGTAGGGGAATCCATACCCTTTGTTTCGGCGGTTTTTCGCGAGCCAGGCACGACTACTGAATTTCTCCGTAATTTATAGTAATGGACAGCAGGAATAAGGCTGTTACCCATAGTTTATCCAGCGATCGGAGCATCCTCATGTCAAAGCCATCGACGCCCCCAAGTGGCGATACCCTTTCTGGCTTTAGCTTTGCCTTTGCGGCGTATTTCTTGTGGGGCTTCCTACCGATCTATCTCAAGCTGTTGTCGCATCTGCCATCGGCTGAGGTGGTTGCGCACCGCGTGATCTGGTCGGTGCCCATTGCTGGGGTTCTGCTAATTGTTTTGGGGCGGACCAAGGATGTGCGCAGCGCCATCATGGATCCAAAGATGTTGGGAATGGCCTGCGTTACCGCTGCGCTGATCTCTATCAACTGGGGGATTTATGTGTGGGCGATTGCCGCCGACCGTACCCTTGATGCGGCCCTTGGGTATTACATAAACCCGCTGTTTAGTGTCGCACTTGGCGCGATTGTCCTGCGTGAAGCGTTAACCCGCGCACAGCTTGTCGCCATCGCTTTGGCCGCAGGTGCTGTTGTCGTTTTGGCGGTTTCAAATGGGTCAGTGCCTTGGGTGTCTTTGGGGCTGACCGTCTCATGGGGGCTGTATGCCCTTGCGAAAAAGCAGCTACCGATCGGTCCGAACCAAGGGTTCTTATTAGAAGTGTTGATCCTACTGGTACCCGCACTGATTTATGTGACGTGGTTGGGCGTGCAGGGACAGAACCGTTTTGAACTTAGTCCAACGCGCGACACGTTGATGTTGATGGGCTGCGGTATCGTGACGGCTGTGCCGCTACTGCTGTATGCGAATGGGGCAAAGGGGCTGCAGCTGACCACCATCGCCATCATGCAATACATCGCACCGACGTTGATCTTCCTTGTTGCTGTCTTTGCCTTCGGTGAGGAATTCGGGCGTGCCCGTATGATCGCCTTTCCGATGATCTGGGCCGCATTGGTGATCTATTCGGTCTCTATGTTTCGCAAGATGCGTCGAGAGGGTTGAAAACATAACGCACATCTGTGAACTGAGGGCATGCAAACACCCTATAACCCCCCGCACGATCCGCTTGTCATTTTGCATGACGATGCAGATGTCATTGCCGTTGATAAGCCTGCCGGCCTGCTGTCCGTCCCCGGACGGGGCGAACATTTGGCGGATTGCCTGATCATGCGAGTGCAAAAGGTGTTTCCCCATGCCTTGCTGGTACACCGCTTGGATCGCGATACCTCGGGGGTGATGATCTTTGGGCTGAACCCACATGCACAGCGAACGCTTTCGATGCAGTTCCAAGAACGCCAAACCAAGAAGATGTATGTCGCCCGTGTTTGGGGTGTGCCCGAGGAAAAGGCAGGCACCGTCGATCTGCCATTGATCGTCGATTGGCCAAACCGCCCCCTACAAATGGTCTGCCATGAAACGGGTAAACCCTCTGTCACCGATTGGCGGTTGCTTAAGGATCAAGGCGAAACATCGCGGATCAGATTGATCCCGAAAACGGGGCGAACCCACCAATTGCGTCTGCATATGCTGGCATTGGGTCACCCGATTTTAGGCGACCCGTTTTATGGACATGAGCAAAGCCAAGCGTTCCCACGCATGATGCTGCACTCCGAAGAGCTGCGTGTGAAACATCCTGAGAACGGACAGTCGTTGCGGGTATGGGCGAAGGCACCGTTTTAAGACCGCTGGTAAAAGCTATGCCAACTGTTTGCTGCGCATCTCATCTAAAATCTCTGTAAACGACTTTAGATCCAAACCTTCAGCAAGGGCACGGGTGAACAATGCTTGCTGGGTCTCTGGGGCAAGCCCGCCTTTGGGGGGATCGCGGTCCAAATTGGTCGGGAAAGAATAACCCTCTGCAGATGCAGCAATCGCAGCCCTTAAATCGGCAACACCCATCGTCTTGTTCTGATGTGCACTCACCGCATGTGGATATAGCAACTTACACATCTTCTCGCGGTCGACCGTTTCCATTGCACGCCCGAACGCAGAGGACACCTGCAACAGGTTTGCCATACGGTGAATATCACTGCTCGAATTTGCGCCGGCAGCATGGAAAACAGCAGGGTTGAAAAATAAGGCGTCCCCTTTCGCCAGCGGCAGTTGAATGTACCGTTCTTCAAACAATGCGCGAAAGTCGTCCCTACGCCATGCTGCATAACCAGCGCGGTAGAGTTGTGAAAACGGCAATAGCTTTGTTGGACCACTTTCAACAGGCATGTCACAATGTGCGACGGCCCCCTGTAAGGTCAGGGCAGGCGAAAGATCATGCACATGTGCGGGATACTGTGAACTTGTCTCCGCAGTCTGAAAGCCAAGATGATAATCACGATGTGCCTGCTGCGCTGCGCCGCCTGGATGAACCAAATTGATTTGTGCAGTCATTTGATAATTCGGGCCAAGCCACGCTTCGCAAACCGCCGCGATGGAAGTATTGGCGAAGTAGCGCAAAAACACCTCTGGTGATGCCTCGCAAAGTTTTTGCAAAGAATTCCATATCCGATCATTCGACCCTGAGGCCGCGAAATGGTCCCCTCCACCGCCGCTTGCCAGCTTTTCCGTTTCTATAATGTGCTCGTAAATCGCGGTTGCTTCGTCAAGAATGCCAGTGTCCGCATATGCACCACGCAAAACCAGAATACCTGCGCCTGTTTGAAGAACACGCGCCCATTCAGCCATGATTGCCCGACGTTGCGCCCTATCTTCAAGGGTTGAGCGCAAATTGGTCATGTCATAAATGGGTACATTCTTTTGAACTTCGGCGGCATGCGGTACGTCTGAGGAGTCCGCAGTTTGATCAATAAGCGCGGTGAATTCGCCCAAATCACAATCTATACTATCAAAATACCCGGCATCAATTTTAGTCTGGTCGTTCATTGAATGTCTCCCTGTGTTGTCTTCACTGTTCAATAAAAAGACCTTGATTGGTTTCGAAAAAGACATCAGAAAGGCATCAAATGACACATCGTTTTCCCCTAAAAGAAATTGCCAGACAATCGGGGCTTAGCACCGCGACTGTTGACCGCGCGATCAACAACCGCGCGCATGTCAGTCCACAAACCAAGGCACGTGTTGCCGCCGCAATTTCAGAGCTTGAAGGACAAGAGGGGCAACTTAGTGCCCGTGGACGCCGTCTGTTTTTCGATTTTGTCATCGAAGCGCCCTTGCGCTTCAGCCGTGAAGTACAGCACGCCGCCGAACAAGTGTTACCACGTATCGCAAATGCCGTGTGCCGCCCACGGTTCTTGGCCCAAGAGATTATGGACGAGGATGATGTGGTTTCTGCGTTGTCTCGCATTGCCAAAAGGGGGAGCCATGGGGTCTGCCTCAAAGCGCGTGATTTGCCAAAGATACGCGCGGCCGTTGATCAACTGATCGCATCAGGTATTCCTGTGGTCACTTTGGTTACTGATCTGACCACGACAAAACGCATCGCCTATGTCGGACTTGATAATCAAAGCGCGGGGCGCACGGCCGCCTATCTGATTGCCAAGTCAATTGGGGAGGGTGCGGGAACGGTTCTGACCTCCAAAAGCAACAATCTCTTTCTGGGTGAAGAAGAACGCGAAGTGGCGTTCAAGGTGACACTCAGCCGCCTTTGTCCAAGGCTATGTATTGTCGATGCAAACGGTGGCAGCGGCGTACATTTCGAAACCGCGCGGATTATCCAGACTGTTGTCGAAGGTCTGGATCAAGTGCGCGCTGTCTATTCGATGGGTGGGGGCAATAAGACGATCTTGGAGGTTCTCAAACAGAACGCCTTAAGACCCGACATTTTTGTGGCCCACGATCTGGACAACGACAACCGAACGCTCATCGAACAGGGGAACCTCAGTTTCGTGCTTCACCACGATTTGCGCGTGGATTTGCAAAACGTGTTTCATGCGTTCTTGCACCACCACAAACTGGCGCTCGAGCGGCTAGAGACACCCATTTCCCATATTCAGGTCATAACGCCAGAAAACATTCCGCCTCTGACGAGACGTCTCTAACAAAGACCGATTGCGCATATCTTGGGTATATCGAGCCCTCGAAAACAAAGGGCCACCAAAACTGGCAGCCCTTTCTTAACTTAACAGTGGTGCAAAGCTTACTCAGGCGTCCAGCCAGAAACGGCCTTCACCTCTAGGAAGTCTTCCAACCCCCAAACGCCACCCTCACGTCCGTTGCCGGACTGCTTCATGCCGCCAAACGGGGAACCTGCGGCGCGGGATGTGCCGTTCATTTCGACCATGCCAGACCGCAGTTGCGTGGCCAAACGATTGGCGCGCGCCATGTCTTGGGTTTGAATGTAGTTGGTCAAACCGTATGGCGTGTCATTGGCGATCTCGACGGCTTCTTCCTCTGTCTCAAACGGGATGATCGTTAACACCGGGCCAAAGATCTCTTGTTGCGCAATGGCCATCTGATTATTCACGTCCGCAAAGACCGTTGGTTTCACATAGAACCCACGCTTCAGCCCCTCAGGGTGCCCCGGACCACCAGCAACCAGCTTGGCACCCTCAGCGATCCCTGTTTCGATCATCCCTTGGATTTTGTTCCACTGGACCTCGTTCACAACAGGACCAATGTGGCGACCTTCCTCTGATGCAGGGCCTACAGTGATCTTGTCAGCGATTGCGGCAGCTTCGGCCACAACTTGATCGTAGATGCCCTTCTGGACCAACATACGGCTAGGTGCATTACAGGACTGACCTGTGTTCTGCATCATATGCATAACGCCACGCTTCACGGCCTTTTCGTCTGCATCGTCAAAGATCAAGTTGGCACCTTTGCCACCCAGCTCAAGATGCACACGTTTCAGGGTGTCGGCGGCGTTCTTGGAAATCAACGTGCCTGCACGGGTCGAACCGGTGAAGCTGACCATGTCCACGTCCTTGTGACCAGATAGGGTTGAGCCAACGCCAACACCGTCACCGTTCAGCATGTTGAACACACCTTTGGGGAAACCCGCTTCTTCCATCATCTCGGCAAAGACCATCGCGTTGATTGGGCTTTCCTCGGATGGCTTAAGCACCATAGTGCAACCCGCAATAGCGGCCGCGCCAACTTTTAGGGTCACTTGGTTCATCGGCCAGTTCCACGGAGTGATCAACGCGGCCACACCGACGGGTTCATAGATGATCCGATCGTTGGGCGCGTGCGATCCCAACGGGCGGCTGAATTCAAAACCCTTGGCCGCGCGGATAAAGTTCTTGAGGTGGTAAGATCCTGCGCCAACTTGGCTGGAACGAGACATCGAAATAGGAGCACCCATTTCGGCGCTCATCGCCACGGCCAAATCTTCGGCGCGGGACTCGTAAACTTCGATCAGCTTGGAAACATAAGCGATACGTTCTTCAACTGGGGTTGCCATCCATGCTGGCAACGCAGCCTTCGCCGCAGCAACGGCGGCGTTGGTGTCTGCCTCAGAACCTAGCGTGATAACGGCTGTTGGTTCCTCTGTGGATGGATCGATGACGTGATGGTTCGTGCCGCCTTGGCTTTTGACCCACTCTCCGTTGATAAAAAAATCGCGTTTCTCCAGCATGACATTTCTCCCGATAACATGCAGCGGCCCTAACTTTGGGCCTCCAATTGAAAACACTGTGTCACCACATTAAATCAGTATCAAGGACGGGGATGTATCCATACATTGCACAGGCTATGATGGACCCCGACGCTGGAGCAAATAAGGAGTACCACGATGAGCCTACGTATCAACGACACGATCCCGAATATGACTGTGGAAACAGACCACGGCACGATCCAATTGCACGACTGGATTGGCGATTCTTGGGCGATCTTGTTCTCACACCCAAAAGACTTCACTCCTGTCTGCACAACTGAATTTGGCGCGGTTGCACAGCTGGCTGATGAATGGGCTGCACGCGGCACCAAAGTGATTGGTGTTTCAGTCGACGGCGTTGAGGATCACAAAAAATGGAAAGCCGACATTGAAAAAGTTGCGGATGCCAAAGCGGGCTTCCCAATCATTGCGGACACTGGGCTAGAAGTCTCGAAAGCCTTCGACATGCTACCTGCTGAGGCATACATGCCAGACGGACGTACACCAGCACACAGCGCGACGGTACGTTCCGTGTTCATCATTGGCCCAGACAAGCAGCTGAAACTGTCCATGACGTACCCAATGACTGTGGGCCGTAACTTTGCCGAGGTTTTACGCGCACTAGACGGTTTGCAAATGTCCGCCAAAGGCGTGGCAACACCAGCAAACTGGGTTCCGGGCGAAGACGTGATCATCCCGCCAACCGTCAGCAACGAAGATGCAAAGGCAAAGTTTGGTGAGTTCGAAACGATCCTACCATACCTGCGCAAAACAAAAGCACCAAGCTAAGGCCACGACTGCCACGGCCCATCTGGGCTGTGGCACCAACGTTCAAACGCAATGGTTAGACAAACAAAAAGCCCCAGTGTTTCCACTGGGGCTTTTCTATTTCTATCGTCTTAGAAAGACAGGCTTTGGATTTACTCCGCAGCTGGCTCTTTCTTTTCTTCAACGATTTCTTCGCCGGTTGTTTGGTCAACAACTTTCATGGAAAGGCGTACCTTGCCACGGTCGTCAAAGCCCAACAATTTAACCTTAACTTCTTGGCCCTCTTTCAGGACGTCGGAAGGGTGGTTCAAACGGCGGTTTTCGATTTGGGAAACGTGGACCAAACCATCGCGTTTGCCAAAGAAGTTCACGAATGCACCAAAGTCTACGATCTTAACGACCGTACCGGTGTAAACCATGCCTTCTTCTGGCTCAGCTACGATTGACCAGATCATTTCGTAGGCTTTCTTAATCGCTTCACCGTTTGGAGACGCGATCTTGATGATGCCTTCGTCGTTGATGTCTACTTTTGCGCCGGACACTTCAACGATTTCACGGATCACTTTACCACCGGAACCGATCACTTCACGGATTTTGTCCGTTGGGATCTGCATGGTTTCGATACGTGGTGCGTGCTCTGAGAATTCAGCCGCGCCAGTAAGTGATTTGTTCATTTCACCAAGGATGTGCAAACGGCCAGTACGGGCCTGCTCGAGTGCTTTTTCCATGATCTCTGGCGTAATGCCTGCGATCTTGATGTCCATTTGCAAAGACGTGATACCGTTTTCTGTACCAGCTACTTTAAAGTCCATGTCGCCCAAGTGATCTTCGTCACCCAAGATGTCAGACAAAATGGCGTATTCGCCGTTGTCTTCCATGATCAGACCCATAGCAACACCAGCAACCGCAGACTTCAACGGAACACCCGCGTCCATCATGGACAAGGAGCCACCGCAGACGGACGCCATTGAAGACGAGCCGTTGGATTCTGTGATCTCGGATACAACGCGAACGGTGTATGGGAAATCAGTTGCTGCGGGAAGAACAGCCTGCAAAGCGCGCCATGCCAATTTACCGTGACCGATTTCGCGACGGCCTGGGCCAGACACACGACCAACTTCACCAACTGAATATGGAGGGAAGTTATAGTGTAGCAAGAAGTTGGATTTGAAGTTGCCGTGCAGTGCGTCGATGAACTGCTCGTCGTCTCCGGTACCCAAAGTTGTTACGACCAAACCTTGTGTTTCACCGCGTGTGAACAAAGCTGAACCGTGTGTACGTGGCAACATGCCAGTTTCACAAACGATGTCGCGAATTTCGTCAGTCGCACGACCGTCGATACGCTTACCAGTTTTAACAACGTCACCACGAAGGATGCCAGCTTCTAGGCCCTTTATTGCGGAACCAAGGTTCGCATCGGCTTGTTGCTCTTCAGTCAACGCATCCATGATCACAGTGCGTGCTGCTGAAACAGCAGATGTACGCTCTTGTTTGTCACCAATTGCGAATGCAGCGCGCATGTCTTTTTCGCCAGCTTTAGCAACGGCAGCAGACAGGTCTGAATAGTCAGGTGCTTGGAAGTCGAATGGCTCTTTTGCAGCGCCTTCAGCCAATTCAACGATCAAGTCGATCACTGGTTGGATAGAGTCGTGGGCAAATTTGACAGCGCCGAGCATTTCAGCTTCGGAAAGCTCATAAGCTTCTGATTCAACCATCATCACCGCGTCTTTAGTACCGGCAACAACAAGGTCTAGACGTTGCTCAGGCTTCAAGCGAAGGTCCTGCATGTCGTCAACTTCTGGGTTTAGGATGTATTCGCCATCCTCAAAACCAACTCGACAAGCAGCGATAGGACCGCGGAATGGTGCGCCAGAAATAGTCAACGCAGCAGAGGCAGCGATCATCGCAACCATGTCTGGGTCGTTAACCAAGTCGTGGGATAGAACAGTACACATCACCAAAACTTCGTTTTTGAAGCCAGGGACGAATAGTGGGCGAATTGGACGGTCGATCAAACGAGCAGTCAGTGTTTCTTTCTCGGTGGGGCGGGCCTCACGCTTGAAGAAGCCACCAGGTACTTTACCCGCAGCGTAATATTTCTCTTGGTAGTGCACAGTCAGAGGGAAGAAGTCCTGACCTGGCTTTTGCTTACGTGCAAAAGTGACGTTGGCCATAACGGATGTCTCGCCCAATGTGGCGATGACAGAACCGTCGGCTTGACGCGCGACTTTGCCGGTTTCCAGTGTAAGCGTCTCTTCGCCCCACTGCATGGATTTTTTAGTTACGTTAAACATCTACGTTTCCTTGTTGGCCCATTGGCCTTTGCATAGGGGCCGAATTGCCCCTGACTCCTGTATCTTATATTTCAGCCGCCGGAGTCCAAACGACAGATTTCAGATATCGCGCCCATACAGTACAATTCCTCCCTTGGGAAGAGAATTGGGTCAAAGGGCTATTTTGCAGGGGTTTGGCCGCAAAAATTTAGCCATAAAAGCATGACACAATATTGGGAGTTTTCTAATACCGCATAATGCAGTATTGCAGACCGACAATTACAAAAAGATCACGAGCAGAATATGACCGACAAAACCGATAATTCTTCGAATATGGCTGCCCGTGATTGGGTCCAGATTTTAAAGAAATACCGCGAACCCAACAGCTTGCGCAGCAGCTTCGAGTTGGGTGTCAGTGTCGTTCCGTTCATCATTTTGTGGGTCTTGGCCTGCTGGATCGCGAATTACAGCTACATGGCAGCCTTGGGAATCTCTGCGATAAATGGCTGTTTCTTGCTGCGGTTGTTCTGCATCCAGCACGATTGTGGACACGGATCATTTTTTGACAACCGTACTGTCAGCGACTGGACCGGCCGCGCACTCGGCATCCTTACACTGACACCATACGATGTATGGCGCCGCACCCATTCGATTCACCACAGCCACGCAGGTGATTTGGATCAACGCGGCATCGGCGACGTGATGACATTGACGGTCGAAGAATATCACCAGCGCAGCCGCTGGGGCCGCTTGTTGTACCGGGCCTATCGCCACCCAATCGTAATGTTTGGCATTGGTCCAACCTATTTGTTCCTTTTGACCAACCGTATCCCATGGTCTGACTTTAGCCAAAAGAAGGACTGGATAAGTGCAATGGGCACCAATCTGGCCATCGCAATCCTACTCACGATCATCGTGAAATTTGGTGGCTGGCAGGCCCTGTTCCTTGTGTTCCTTCCAACAACTTTGATCGCCGCCACAACCGGCGTTTGGTTGTTTTACGTGCAGCACCAGTTTGAAACGACACATTGGGAAGAGCACCATGACTGGCAAGTTCACGAAGCCGCGCTTCAAGGCTCGTCACACTATGACCTGCCTCCAATTTTGCAGTGGTTCTCTGCCAACATCGGCATTCACCACGTACACCACTTGTACAGCCGCATTCCATTCTACCGTTTGACCGAAGTGTTGCGCGATCATGAAGAGTTGGCAAATTCCAGCAGCCGCATGAACCTGCGCGAAAGCTTCAAGTGCGCAAGCCTTGATCTGTGGGACAGCACCAACAAGCGTTTGGTGTCCTTTGCGACAGCGCACAAACTCAAGCACGGCTAAATCACCTTGATCGACTATCTGGTTTTTGTTCCGGCCTGTTTCGCTATTAATTTAGCGTTCGGGCCGAACAACCTGATGGCATTGACCAATGGCGCACAGCGCGGCGTTGGCTTTGCAGTGATCGCCAGCTTGGGCCGCTTGATCGCCTTTATACCGATGATCGTTGTGAGCGCTTTGGGGATGGGGCTTATCCTTTCCGCCTCTGGCGTGGTCTTTACCGTGGTCAAATTTGTTGGGGCGGCTTATCTCATCTATCTGGGTGTCAAAATCCTAAGGTCGTCATCCAAGGCAGACGGCAACATGTTCGTGGGACAGACCCTCACATTGGGGCAAGCATTCTGGCGTGAAGGCTTTGTGGCCCTTGGAAACCCCAAAGCTATTTTGGTGTTTGCTGCGTTCTTTCCACAGTTCGTTGTCAGTGAAGCATACGCACAAAGTTATACAATCATCGGTTTGATCTTTCTTGTGCTCGAAGTGGGGGCGATCCTAATCTATGCATTATTGGGCCGTTTGGCAGCACGCTCTGCGACGTTAAATATACAATGGATTCATAGGGCTTCGGGTATTGGGATGATCGTATTTGGTGCCCTTCTTTTGCTGACACAACGCCCAGCCTGAAGTGTTTCAGAAAGGGGTGGTTGCCTGACTTTCGCGTGATCCTCTTAGAAAACTCTGGCTATGAGGTGGGAAATAGTCGCGCTTCCTAGTCAGCAGAAATGAAGGATTTTCAAATGACTGACGCAACCACACGCTCAATGCCAAAAATGAACGCCTATACCCTAGGCCTTATGTTTGTTGCTGGCTTTTTCGCCACCAACGCTTTTGACCTTTGGGGTCAAGTGATCAGCCTGGGTTTGGGCTTTGCCAACCTTTCACCACACGGCCTAGCCAAAAGCCTGTTGGGCACACTTGGTTTGCCAAACAGCAACTTTGCTGCCTACTTCGTACACTTCTACTTGGTCGGTTTGATCGGTTACCCAATCGGTTGGATGTTTATCTTTGCACCACTTTGGCAGCGCGTGATCGGTGAAACGCACTGGTTCATCCCATCAGCAATCTACGGCTTTGGTTTGTGGGTTTTCGCAATTGGTGGCGTCACATTGGTCGCAGGGTTGCCGTTCTTCTTGAACTTCACTGGCATCACTTGGGTCGCTTTGGTTGGTCACGTTGTTTACGGCATCGTCATGGTCGCAGTAGTCAAGCGCATCGACCGTTCATAACGCGCAATCGCGTATGTTAAAATATCGGCCCTCCGTGTGCGCACGGGGGGCTATTTTTTGGTAGCTCGTTCTTTTTTCGCATAGTGGGGATTTTCAATCCGGCCTCTGATGACTCGATCAAAATGCCCAAACGCTTTAGCCGCGTTTCTTCCTTTTTGGCACTCATGACCCACCAGATTGAATCCCGTCTATAAGAGGTTGCGAGGTTTGACAGAAACTGCCATGCCGCGTCATTGGCTTTGATGATGTCTTCAAATTCTTCGCACAGCTGTACATTACGATCCGCAGAGGTGTACCCTTTGTCATCTGATCTGTTGTGGAACAGCTCCAACCCCGCAGGGGTCATCTTTCCAAGGCGTGTCAGTTCAGTGACCTTTTTGACGTTGACCGCGCTCCAAACGCTTGTCTTCTTGCGAGGTGTGAAACGGATTTTATAGCTCTAACTATCGATGCTTTTGCGTATGCCGTCGATCCAACCAATGCACAGCGCAACATCGACTGACTCTGACCAGGTTATACTGTGACGTCCTGTGCTTCTTCTATGATAGCCTACCCAAACTTCATTGGCGTCTTGGTGGTCTTTGAACCACGCCTCAAAGGCATCTTGGTTGGTGAATAAAATGGGGTCTTCCATTAAGATGCCTTCCTCTGTTTCACAGAACTTAACCAATAGTTACCTGCTCTGTTCAAAGGTTAACAACAGACAGTTGTTAATAACGTCCAAAAGGGCCTGTCGTCTGTGAACTGTACAATTGGGGGGCTGAATTGCACACTACAGCCAAGACCTCTGCAATTGACGGATATATGAGGGGGTCAGACTGCACAGTATATACAGTCTATTGTACAGTCGGCGTTCGGGAAGCCACCGTGCGATGGATTAACATTGCCAGACGCACCAGTGAGGGGGGCGGGCGATGTGAGAGGTGGATGGTATTTGATCAGGGGAATAGCAGTGCAATGTAATGACGGCCCAGCCTAACTGCGAAGCCCGCTATTAGGCTGAAAAACAGTCAAAATCAGTGGTTTTAAATTATCTTCACTTTGAGCGAAAAAAGCACTTGCGACTCTGTTGTAGTAACACTAGAACCCCTTTTACCGGAGGCGCAGTGATGCGGTGACGGTCGACTGAAAGGATAAGCGGAGACGTTAATTTCTTGAAGTTGTTGAAGAAATT
>Ga0228662_1000032_pt1 | contig 75960 bp, 74 predicted proteins | sample 76DmetaG_FD_183173 | JGI IMG/M metagenome (GOLD analysis project Ga0228662, IMG submission 183173) | Seawater microbial communities from Monterey Bay, California, United States - 76D | ecosystem: Environmental > Aquatic > Marine > Coastal | place: USA: California | collected 2016-11-10
GTGCAGCGTTTCATTGCAAAAAGCACGTAGCCTCAAGGGGCATGTTTCAAGAGCATACTTGCAGAGGAAGTGAACTGTTCATCTATATTTATGAGCTGACTGCATGGGGCTGTTGCAATAATTCTAATTAGTCCGAGAGTGAAATATCTAATTTCTGGCAGAGGCTATATATGTATACGGGTGGCACCCCGGTGGCCCCTGTAGGGGTACACAACCCACAGTTCCGTGATCAGCATTACTCCGAAAGAAGAGTGACAGGCCTTCAATAACATTCGTATTATCTCGGAGGGAATTGACTTCAATACAATATGGCAACCCAATCGACGTATTTAGGCTCATTTGTCTACTATTTGTCTACTGGCGCGCTTATGGCATACAGTTTATAGTCTCTAAGTTATTGATTTAAAGGTGCCCCCACATGGGGATGGCTCCGCCAGTAGGCACCAACGCTTAGCATTAACCTCACAAAACAAGGCTACAGTCTCATTTCGATCCCTGCAACAGGCGTAAAATGGTCTACGGTTTGGTCTACGATCAGAACCCCCTGCAAGTGCCACCCCACCCCTAGGGGATATCGTATATGGGGCTGACCCGAGATTGGCGGTGAGGAACTGTAAACCAGCAACGTCAGCCTGTTTAGGTCAGACTTGACGGTTTCATCTGTGCGGTAGGGTGCAGGCTATATGTATGCCACTGCTGCTTCGTGGGGTGCTTATGCATGATGCCTGCTGTTGTTACCCAGCATCCCTGCATATCGTTACAGTAGCACTAGAGGGCCTATGCATGGGCCACAGTGGGTGTACGTAGTAAGTATATATGACCTCTGCCAGTGATAAGCCCTGCGAGTTTGTAAACCACTATCGGTTCAGTTTCGGGTTAGATGACCGTTATGGTGATCCTTATTGTAACAATGTCCTATAGAGTCTTATAGCACTTCGTTACATTAACGGTATCACATCCCCCTCTTTATATGCTTTACAACTGTGGTGCCTCTGTTTCGTCTTGTTTCGTTTCGAGATCATATCTTATTGGTACTTCTGGGCTTCCATGCTTATGTTTTACCAATAAGTCTGGGAGGGAATACAAATGAGCAAAGTGATGACACTCCTGACGTCTGCTACTGGCCATGCCCTGGTTAAAAGCTTCAGTGGCACAGACGTAGCCCTACAGCCCTTTTCTACTGGCAAACTGTTCAACGTTTCAGAGGAGGCAGTGTCGGATCTTAAAAGCCTGTCTGCATTGCTACAAAGACTTGAGGACGATCCCACACATACGGTCATCAGAGGGTCACTTGTGGACGGCCACAACAGCCCAGTGCCTCGCAACAAGGAAACCTTCATCGCAACACCTCGCCAATGGTGTATGATCGACATCGATGGCCTTGGTTGGGATGGTGATCTTTCTGATCAAAAGGCGATGGTATCTTATGCAATCCAGCAGCTACCTGCCGAGCTCCAAACTGTTGATTGTTGGTATCATTTCTCATCCAGTATGGGCATCAAAGCTGGGATCAATGTGCATCTGTGGTTCTGGTTGGAGCGTCCCTGTTCTGACAACGAACTAAAAACGTGGCTAGCAGGCTATCCTGTGGATATGCGGATGTTTAATCCAATCCAAATCCACCTCACTGCCAACCCACTATTTAATCACGGTGCTGTTGATCCACACCCAAATCGATCAGGCTTGTTTGAAGCTGGCACTGGGGTATCAACTGTCACGGTTCCCGCTGATTTAGCTTTCAGGGGCGCTGTCGCTTCAACCTCCTCAAAGCAACGAACACGTGGCAAATCAGGATTGCTTGATCCAGCAGACATAGAACGTGATCCGGTTACTAATCTTGCCATTGATGGCAGGGAGCAGCTGATGTTCTTGCTGTCCAATCAAGTCATGCAGGAGTTGGTCACCGCAGAATACATTCCAAACGAAGAAGAGGAGACCGCTGCCCTCTGGAACCGTTTCTGTGAAGAAGCAGATATAAGCGTGGTATCTGACCGTGGCCCTTGGACAATCGATGATGCTGCAACAAAGGCCAGAGCAAGACTGCAGGAACTTGATAGCGGTACGTATGAGTTTGTATCCCGTTCAGACAGAACGATACTTGTAGCAGGTGCAGGCAAGGTCGAACGCCCAAAGCTTGTTGGAGCCAAAGAGGCACAGTCTAAACTTAACACTATTCTAAGCGGCTTCTTCGAGGACTTGGCTGAGGGCGCTAGTCCAAGGGCTGCTATTCGCCCAAAGCTGGGGTTGCGCAAACCGCTACCAACAACTAAACAAACAACGCGGGATGGAGCAGTCCGGTAGCTCGTCAGGCTCATAACCTGAAGGTCGTAGGTTCAAATCCTACTCCCGCAACCAACTTTAGCGCTAGTGACATCAAAGGCTTGAGTATCAATACTCAGGCCATTTTTGTATCTGGAGCCCAGCGCAAGGGATAACAGGCTCGCAAGGGCACCTTAAACTGGGGTGACGGCATTGCCCGTGTTAGGGCTATGAACTCGTTAAGTAGCCAGAGTACAGTAAGCGTTGCAAAAGCCACCTCTCTTCACCACTAGACCAGCCAAAAACACCCACTATATTGGCTAAGCCAATATAGGTGATCATAGTTTTATCGGCATTTTCGGCCAATTCTGGACACTACTGATGCCTTTGAGAGGTTTGACGTTGCTTTCCTAAGGCAATCATCGAAGACAATGCACAAACTGGGTGAGCGGCTCTGCGCCCCTGAACTCCCAGCTCGTGCAGCGTCGATAGCATCCGTATCGCTGTAACCTACGGCGGTGGCATCACGCCTGTGAAACGGATCGTTGATCTGGCTGGTTTGCACCATGTACGCACCGGCTTTCACGGCGCGCCAAGCCATTCGCCGATCTCGATGGCGGCCCAACATCACCTCAATGCATGGGCACCTAATTTCGGCATCCAAGAATACTTCGTACTTGGCACCCCAGAATGCGACGCGTTATTTCCGTCAGCTCACGTGATGCAAAACGGGATGATGCATGTCAGCGATGCACCCGGGCCTGGTGTGGATTTTGATGAGGATGAGGCTGCGAAGTACGAATACAAACCCGGGAGCCACCCGATTGTGCGCCTGCAAGACGGGACGATGTGGGACTATTGAGCTGTTATCGTGTTTGAGAGGTATATGATTGGGTGATCTGTCGTGCGCACAAAACGAATCTTTGGCATCAAACGAAGTGAAACGTAAACTTCGGTGCGCGGTTCTGTGGGGGAATTTTACGGATCGTTAAGGCCTACTTGTTAGACTTTCAGCCAACAAGGGCTGTTTGGACCAACTCATATAGACAACAAGTTCAATATCCACGAAAATGGGAGTATAGCAGATCATCATGCCAAGAAACGTCGCGGTGGCGTTTCCTCTATGCAAGCTAACAGGATTAGATATGACCACCAATTCACTCGACCAACTTCGCCAAATGACCACAGTGGTCGCAGATACGGGGGATGTTGACGCGGTCAAACGCTACGCTCCGGTCGATTGCACAACGAACCCTTCGTTGATTTTGAAGGCCGCACAAGACCCTGCGTCCTTAGACATCATCAATGCTGAAGTTGCAGCAGGTCGCGCTAAGGGCCTGTCTGCCGAAGAAATTTGTGCGACTCTCACAGTTGCTTTTGGTGTGACATTGACCAAACTGGTACCCGGTCGTGTTTCTACCGAGGTCGATGCTTGCTTGTCCTTTAATACAGAAGCCTCAATTGCCCGCGGTCGTGAGATCATTGCAGACTACGCAACGCGCGGCGTCGATAAGTCACGTATACTAATTAAGCTGGCAGCGACGTGGGAGGGTATTCGTGCGGCGGAGGTGCTTCAGAAGGAAGGCATTGACTGTAACTTGACGCTGGTCTTTTCGATGTCACAAGCGCTGGGTTCCGCACAAGCTGGTGCTTTCTTGATTTCTCCGTTTGTTGGTCGGATCACAGATTGGTACAAAAAAGCAGAAGGCCGCGATGGCTATGCTGCTGACGAAGATCCAGGTGTGAAGTCTGTCCGCGAAATCTATCGCAATTTTAAGGCTGAAGGCATTGAAACAGTCGTGATGGGCGCTTCATTTCGCAACATTGGTCAAATCAAGGCTTTGGCGGGTTGTGACAACCTAACTATCGCTCCAACTTTATTGGATGAACTCGAAAACGAAACTGGTGAATTGACGCGGGTACTGTCCCCCGTAACAGAGCTAACAGCACCAACCGCAACCCTTTCAGAAGCGGATTTCAGATACCAAATCAACGCTGATCCGATGGCCACGGAGCTGATGGCGAGTGGCATTCGGTCATTCGATCAAGATCATAAGAAACTGATTGCTTTGGTTGAAAACGTATAGCTTTTCGAACTCTTGCCTCACCGTTTGGATTTCAGGCGGTGAGGTAAGGTCCGTAAAATTTGATTGATGGTCCTGCACTACACTACCCGACTATCAGCTCTAACGCTCGACACTTGCCATTCTCATCCTCCAAAGCGCGCAATCGCTTCGCGTCAGAAGGTTCCATTCCGCCATACTTCGATTTGTATTTGTAGAACGTCGCAGAACTGATCCCGTGCCGCCGACAAACGTCAGCGGTCTTCTCACCAGATTCCTGTTCCTTGATAATTGCTATGATCTGTTCGTCCGTAAATCGTGCCTTCATTTGTCCGTCCTTTTGTTGGGCGGACTCTACACAAATTTGGAGGAGTTTTAGGTGCGCAGGTCAGAACCTCGCGGGGTCTTAATCTCTTCTGATTTCGCAAGGGCGCAGCAGTTGCTTTCAACGACATAAAGCGTTCACTGGCTTTCGAAAAATGAGTGTGGGGAATACTCCCGCGGGTTTGAATGTGAATGAAAACTGGGTGAACCCCACACCGTAGGAGATAGGTGTAGCACTCTAAGAGTGTGGCTACATGCTGTTAAGGGAGGTCATTCTTGAGGAATTGGATCATATTTAGCCGTTATTTGATGCCAGTATAGTCCATTCGTCTTGACTTCTGAGCCTCTGAGCGGTGTACCTGCCCAAAGTTTTTCGCCCACAGAGGGGACCATCCCATGCACGAATATCGTAGCCATACCTGCGCAGACCTGACAGCCCTTAATGTTGGTGATAACATCCGCCTTTCCGGCTGGGTTCACCGCGTCCGCGACCACGGTGGCATTTTGTTTATCGACCTTCGCGATCACTACGGGATCACCCAAGTGTTGTGCGATCCAGATAGTCCGGTATTTGCTGAGCTTGAAAAGGTACGGTCTGAATGGTGCATCCGTATCGACGGTACAGTTAAGGCGCGTGATGCTGAGTTGGTGAATGCCAAGATCCCAACGGGCGAAATCGAAGTGTTTGTGCGTGACCTTGAAGTCTTGGGCGCATCATCTGAATTGCCGCTCATGGTTTTTGGTGATCAAGAATATCCAGAAGAAACACGCCTGAAATACCGCTACCTCGATCTGCGTCGCGAGAAGATGCAGAAGAACATGATTATGCGGTCTGATGTCGTTACATCGATCCGCAAACGCATGTGGGATAAGAGCTTCAAAGAATTCCAAACGCCGATCATCACAGCGTCTTCACCTGAGGGTGCACGAGATTTCTTGGTGCCTTCACGTCTGCACCCAGGCAAGTTTTACGCTTTGCCGCAGGCTCCTCAGCAATTCAAACAATTGTTGATGGTTTCTGGCTTTGACAAATACTTCCAGATTGCACCGTGTTTCCGCGATGAAGATCCACGTGCGGATCGCTCACCTACAGATTTCTATCAGCTCGACCTTGAGATGAGCTTTGTCACGCAGCAAGACGTGTTCGACACAATCGAGCCTGTCATTGCTGGCGTGTTTGAAGAATTTGGTGGGGGCCGGAATGTTGACCGTGATTGGACGCAGATTTCTTATAAAGATGCGGCTCTTTGGTATGGCTCTGATAAACCTGACCTTCGCAATCCAATCAAAATGCAAATTGTGTCCGAGCACTTTGCGGGCTCTGGTTTTGCGATCTTCGCGAAGTTACTTGAGCAAGACGGTACACAAATTCGCGCCATTCCTGCGCCAAAAGGTGGCAGCCGCAAGTTCTGTGACCGTATGAATGCGTTTGCGCAAAAAGAAGGTTTGCCTGGCATGGGCTACATCTTCTGGCGTGAAAAAACAGCGGATGCTGTTGCGCAGGAAATGGGCATCACAGTGAAAGAGGCGCAAGCCAAGCTTAAGTCTGGTGAAGTGGCCGGTGGTATGGAAGCCGCTGGACCGCTCGCGAAAAATATCGGTCCAGAGCGCACTGAAGCAATCCGTCAACAGCTTGGTCTGGATGTCGGCGATGCCGCGTTCTTCTTAGGTGGTAAGCCTAAAGCCTTTGAAGGTGTTGCTGGTCGTGCCCGTAATGTGATCGGCGAAGAGCTTGGTCTTACCGACAAAAACCGCTTTGCATTCGCTTGGATCGTTGATTTCCCGATCTATGAGAAAGACGAAGAAACTGGTAAGATTGATTTTGAACACAACCCGTTCTCAATGCCACAAGGTGGAATGGACGCGCTGCTAGGCGACCCATTGGAAGTCTTGGGCTATCAGTATGATCTTGCGTGCAACGGTTATGAATTGGTGTCAGGTGCGATCCGGAACCACAAACCAGAAATTATGTTCAAAGCTTTTGAAATTGCTGGTTACGGCAAAGAAGAAGTCGAAAAACGGTTTGGCGGTATGGTCAACGCATTCCAATACGGTGCTCCGCCCCACGGTGGTTGTGCTGCTGGGATCGACCGCATCGTGATGTTGTTGGCCGATGAGGCGAACATCCGTGAAGTTATTTTGTTCCCAATGAACCAACGTGCTGAAGACTTGATGATGTCGGCACCGTCTGAACCGATGGCTGATCAACTTATGGAGCTGGGCTTGCGCGTTATACCGCAGGACTAAGTTTTAAAGGAAATCAATTTGAGGGCGGTGTAGTGTGAAAGCTACCCGCCCTTTTTGCGTGGCTGGCCCTGTGGGTTTCGTGCAGCGCAACTAGGGATTGGACTGCAGCGGAAAACAGCTTAGTATTTGGCGATGACACGCTCTGATCAAATCCCTGCCAATGTTGGCCTCGTCGTCGAAAACTGGTCCGTACCGTCGTATCCTAATCAGGATGTGCTGATGGGTAATTATTGCCAGCTTGAACGGCTTGATGCGGAAAAACACGCAGCACTCTTGTTTCGGGTTTTTGAAGGTCACGATCAAGTGTGGGATTATTTGCCCTATGGCCCGTTCTCGTCTTCGTCTCAGTATCACCGGTGGGTCAGGGAAGTTGCAGGGCTTACAGACACATTATTCTACGCAATTAAGAATTTACGCACTGGCGCTTTCGAGGGAGTCGCGAGCTTTTTGCGGATTTCACCCGAAGCAGGGTCAATTGAAGTTGGCCATATCAATATGAGCCCCAGACTTCAGCGAACCCCTGCAGCAACCGAAGCAATGTACTTGATGATGCAATGGGCCTTTGAAGTTGGGTACCGTCGTTATGAGTGGAAGTGTAACGCTGTCAATATCCCATCACGTCGCGCTGCGCAGCGTCTGGGGCTGAGCTATGAGGGTGTGTTTCGCCAAGCTGCGATAGTTAAGGGCCGCAATCGCGATACAGCATGGTTTGCATCAATCGATAGTGAATGGCCGGCGCTAAAAGAGGCTTTCAAAGCGTGGTTAGACCCTTCTAATTTCGATGCGAATGGGCGGCAGAACGAACGCTTAAGCGACCTAACGCGATTGGTTCGTCCCAACAGTGACCCAGCCCTTTAAACCCTATTTAGATTGCCATTCGATCAGTTAGCCGTTGTTGAATGAGTCCAACTATTTGCACCGTTTCAGATGCGGCAGGTTGGCCAGCGTCACGTCTAGCCGCCAACGCCTCAGTCGCTTTTAGCAAGCCGTGGTCTTTTGCGCTACGGGCAACACCACTGAGAAATTGGGCGACATAGTCTAGCGTTCGATCATCTTTGTTGTCCTCAAGAACATCCACAACATGGGCCATCTTGGTACGCGATCGGATCGGGATTGATCTTTTCGTCCGAAATAATCCGTGGCCCATTTGGGTGGCGATCAGCAGGAAGACATGCCAAGATCGTCTCCTGAAATGCGGCCAGTGACGTGATAGGTTTGGCAATGAACCCATCGGCACCCGCTGTCATTGCCGTATCGCGTGAGTGTGGATCACCGGATGTTCCCAACACAATTAAGGGGCGCGATGTATCTTCGACAAGGTCTTTGATCAGGTCCTCACCATTGCCATCTGGAAGCCCAAGATCGATGATTGCAACAGAGGGGCGATAGACCTGTAGGTGTCGCCGCGCTGATCGCAAACTGTCTGCACGACAAATGCGTGCGCCACTGCGAAGGCAAAGCAAGCGCATCGCCTCACAGGTAAATTTGCTATCTTCGATCACCAACACCGTCAGTTCTAGCAAGGGGCGGTTGGCGGTTGGGGCAGGTAAATTTGGGCTGAAAGGGTCGTTGTTGTCCATGGTCCTACCTCATAAAATCTACTTCGACTCAGAGGCTACGCATCCTTGGCTAACAGCCCGTTAATTATGGAGGCAAATTTGGGGTGCGGCGGTGCGTCGCTTGCTCTTGTTGCGGATGGGCCGCATAAAGCAGCAACGCGTCTAACTTCGGGGAAAACCATGATTGGCAGATTAAACCACCTTGCGATTGCTGTGCCTGATCTTGAGGCCGCAGCTGATCAGTACCGCAATGCACTGGGCGCAAAAGTTGGCGAACCGCAGGATGAACCTGATCACGGTGTGACTGTTGTGTTCATTGAACTGCCGAACACGAAGATTGAGCTGCTATATCCATTGGGCGAAAACAGCCCGATCACCAGTTTCCTGGAAAAGAATCCCGCTGGTGGGATGCATCACGTTTGCTATGAGGTCGATGACATCATTCATGCCCGCGATCACCTTGTTGAAACAGGTGCGCGTGTTTTAGGGAACGGCGAGCCAAAAATTGGGGCGCATGGAAAACCAGTTTTGTTCCTGCACCCCAAGGACTTTAACGGCTGTCTTGTAGAATTGGAGCAGGTGTAAATCATGGGTATAACTTCAGCATTGGTATTATTGGCAGTCATCTGGTGGATGACATTTTTGATCGTCCTGCCGTTCAAAGTACAAACTCAAGGCGATGTGGGTAAGGTTGAGCCGGGCACACACGCTGGTTCACCCCAGGTGCACAATCTGCCCCAAAAGGCGATCATCACAACGGCTATCGCCTTGGTTGCATGGGGTATTATCTCAGCGATCATCTTGTCTGAAAAAGTACAGATCAGTGAAATGGAGTTCTTTAAGCTCGATACCCTGAAATACGGTGATACAGATGGGTAAAGGTCGCTGCACCTAAAATTGGGATGATCAGGTTGAGCAGCGGAATAGAAAGCGGCATCGCCATCAAAATTCCTGCCACCCAAATAGTGCCTCTGTGTTGTTTGCGCATGACCTTGGCCTGAGTGCGCCCAACACGTCGCATCGCGGCCAAGGTAAAATATTCGCGGCCCAATAAGAAACCGTTCAGTGCCCAAAAGATTAGCGGTGCCGCGAATGAAAATAGGACATACAAAAACAGGGCTAGGAAATTGGCCCCAATCAACACGCCTAAAAAGTTTACTGTGTCCCGCATCGCTTCACCAAATGGAACAGATTGGATCTGTGGGAGGTGGGGGTAGTGTTTGTCCTCAACGGCCTGTGCGACCTCGTCCAAAAATAGTGATGTGATTGCCGAGGCAACAGGCACCATCAAAAAAATGGACAAGAACGAGATTAGAAAAAATGACCCCCAGCTGATAAGGTCAGAAATCCAGCGTACACTTCCCAAGAATTGGAAGAAGGCAGATTCATCCGTCATGTAGTTAATAAGCAAAACAAAGCTAGTGGTTACGATGATCGACAACGCAATGGTCAGCCCAACCCCCTTGATCAGGACATGTCGAAACCTTGGATCACCCATCTGCCCCAAGGCTGCAAAAAAACTGGATAAGATCATTCGTTAACCCATGATGTCATTGCGCCAACGTCAGGTCGTGGGCGTTCTGGTGGTGCTGTGGTTTCCGTTGCAATATGGATGAAGCCAGCGATGCGTTCATGCGGCTCCAAACCCAGTGCATCAGCCATAAATGCGCGATCATGGCTGACCCAGCCGCTAAGCCAATTGGCACCCCAACCTGCAGCAAGGGCTGCATTCAGTAAAGCCAAGCATACAGCGCCAGCAGAATAGGTTTGTTCAAGTTCAGGCACCTTTGCGGATGGCTTGTGCACTTCGACTACAGCGACTGCCAAGTGGCCAAGATCAAATTGACCACGCCCCTTTTTGACTTGCTCGCTGTCCAAACCAAGCGCCTTACCACGGGCTTCGGCGATATCAGCCATGCGCGGCATTGCTGCTTTTCCGATAACAATAAAGCGCCATGGCTCTAGCTTTCCATGGTCGGGTGTACGGGCAGCAGCGGTGAGCAACTGCTCCAACTCTGATCGCTTCGGCACCGGCATGGATAGTGTTTTAGCGGGACGAGACCGGCGTGTTTGTAAGAAACTTAGGGCATCTGGATTAGGAATGGGCATTTTGGACCTATCGATAACTTTGTTAACATGTTTGGCCGTTAGGGCCCGCTTTCAAGTGCAGTCAGATTATAGTTCGAGAATGTTGGCCATTCTATCAATCTCCGAAATCAAAAATGCATCAAGGCGTTCACCCGGTTGGCGACAGGCAAAGGCGCGCTGGAAGGGATCGGGCGCTGTGATTGAACTGCCCGACAATGCCTCTAGTGTCGCATGGCCGCAGAAGGGTACGTAGACTTCGGAATAGCCACCCTCGTGGTTGAGGACCAATTTACCGTCACATACCTTGTCGGCGACTTCCATAATTTTCAGCGTCATTTGGCGGAAAGTATCCGCCGTCGCCAGCATTGTGGAAAGTGGGTCAATCACAGCTGCGTCAAACCCACAGGCAACGATAATGATGTCAGGATCATAGGCCTCGATCGTGGGAACCACGATGCGGTCCATTGCATGAAGATAGGCAGAGTGACCTGCACCTGCAGGTAAGGGCACGTTGAGATTATAACCAACACCATCACCTTGTCCGCGGTCTTCAATGTCGCCCGTTTCGAGTGGGTAATTGTGTTCTTGATGCATGCTAATGCTTAGCACGTCATCACGGTCATAAAAGATCGCTTCTGTGCCGTTGCCGTGGTGTACGTCCCAATCCAAGACAGCGACGCGACCAGCCAATCCTTTGGCCTTGGCTGCTTCAATTGCAATCGCGATATTTGCCATCAGGCAGAACCCGTTTGGTTGATCTGGTAGGCAATGATGGCCAGGGGGGCGTGACAGGGAATAGGCGTTGTCGATCTCACCAACAAGGACCGCTTCGACGGCCGAAGCACACAGGCCTGCGGAAAGGGCCGCAATTTCATACCCACCTTTGGCAAAGGGAGCGTTGGGACCCATTTCACCGCCATGCGCATCCGACAGGGCCTTGAAGGCGTCCAAATAGCTCTCTGGATGAACACGCAGCAAATCTTCTTTGCTGGTTTCGGGTGCTGTGCGCAGTTCTAACTCTTGGGTTAACCCTGTGACGTCCATCAAGTTTTTCAGACGGCGTTTGGTTTCTGGACTTTCCGGCAAGCCACCAGCAGCAAGGGGTTGGATCAACCCTCCAAGGGGCTGTGTGAAAGCATAGTTGCCGCCGCCGTGCCAGAACGTGCGCTCATCCCAGTAAAACCCAGTTGTCATAATATGCTCCCATCCAAAGTTGGGCAAAGCGTGGCCTAGGGCGCGCGCATTGTCCAGTTGTTAGGGGTAGGTTATGTTAGACAGCGGGACGTACCATGCCAACAATATCGTAGGTCTTTTGCAGGATCGGAGCTGTGATTTCGCGGGCCTGCAATGCACCTTTGGCAAGGATGCGGTCGATCTCGGCAGGGTCACTCATGAGACGTGCCATTTCACCAGAAATTGGCGATAGTTTTGCAACGGCCAAGTCGGCCAACATAGGTTTGAATTCACCAAACTGTTTGCCGCCAACATCGGCCAAAACCTGATCCACAGTCATGTCTGCCATTGAGGCATAGATGTTGATCAGGTTGCGTGCTTCTGGACGATCCTCAAGACCTTTTGCCTCGGAGGGCAAAGCGTCTGCGTCACTTTTGGCTTTGCGAATTTTCTTGGCAATCGTGTCTGCATCATCTGTCATGTTGATACGGCTGGCATCTGATGGATCAGACTTAGACATTTTCTTGGAGCCATCACGCAAAGACATCACGCGGGTGGCGGCCCCCTCGATCACAGGCTCTGTCATCGGGAAGAAATCGACGCCATAGTCGTGGTTGAACTTTGCTGCGATGTCGCGTGTCAGCTCAAGATGTTGCTTTTGGTCATCACCTACTGGAACGTGCGTCGCGTGATACACAAGGATATCTGCTGCCATAAGCGCAGGGTAGCCAAACAGGCCCAGAGACGCCGCTTGAGAGTTTTTACCAGCCTTGTCCTTGAATTGTGTCATGCGCTGCATCCAGCCCATGCGCGCGACGCAGTTGAAAATCCAACCCAGCTGGGCGTGCTCTGGCACTTGGCTTTGGTTGATTAGAATTGATTTTTCGGGGCTGATACCTGAGGCGATAAAACCAGCAGCCAATTCACGTGTGTTGTGCTGAAGGGCTTTTGGATCCTGCCATACTGTGATCGCGTGAAGATCAACCATGCAATAGATCGACTCTGCGACCTCGTCTTGCATTGTGACGAAACGTTTGATGGCACCAAGGTAGTTGCCAAGGGTCAGGCCGCCAGACGGCTGAATGCCGGAAAAGACGCGGGGTGTGAATGTCGTTTCGGTCATCTTGTTGTCCTCACTTTGGGGCAAACCCTCTGGGCAAATCTGCTTTGCTGGCTTACCCATGGGGCAAAGAGACGTCAACAGGCGCTCTGATTTGATAATACCGGAGAGCCGTCCATGCACCAAGATCATAACGCGCCACCATTCAATCCAATGCCACCAGTTGTCTGGGTTCTGTTTCTTATTTTGATGGGGATTGAAGTTGTATTCACTCTTGGTGAGCAAGGCATCGTTGGTGGTGCGCGGGCCGTGGGGTGGCGCCTTGGCGCGATCAGCGACTATGGATTTTCGGGCGTGGCGTTTGATTGGATGGTCAAGAACCGGCAGATGCCGTTCGAGTATGTTATCCGCTGCTTCAGCTATATGTTCCTCCACGGGAGTTTCACTGCGGCTATCTTCTCGGGTGTTATTTTGTTGGCGATGGGCAAGCTGGTTGGCGAAGTAATGGGACAGTTGGCTGTCGTTATTCTGTTTGTTTTTAGCGGCGTATTTGGCGTGGTGATCTTTGGGTTGCTTACGGATCAGGCATGGCTGATTGGCGCGTACCCCAGTGTCTATGGCCTGATCGGAGCCTATACATTTCTACTGTGGCAACGGGTTGCAGGGCAGGGGATGCAACAGCTTACGGCGTTCCGCCTCATCGGGTTCTTGATGGGTATCCAGCTGATATTTGGTATTTTCTTTGTCACAGGGCAGGATTGGGTAGCTGAATTGGCAGGGTTTATTTGTGGATTTGCATTGTCAGTGATCGTCATGCCTGGGGGCATTGCAAGACTTCGTGCCGCCATCCAACGCAACTGATTATCTACGTTTAACTGCCTTTTTGAATTCTGACATTTGGAACGCGCCGATAAGGTGGCCAGTCACAAAATAGGCAGCAATACCGATTGATATCAGGGCGATAAGGGCAATGTAGCGCACGCCCGCCATGCCAAGTGCAGAAGCCAATGCGACATGTGCAACCATCAAGACGCCGCCCATCACAACAGAGGCTGCGGTGATGCGCCAAAGGCGTTTGCGCAGCTGTGCATCAAAGCGAGCAACATCGCCCATGCGCCGTGCGCCGATCAACAAAAGTGCCACCATGGCCCACGCCGCGACGGTTGCTGCGATGGCGGGTGCGGTCCAGCCGATGATAGGGGATAGGCCCAGTGCAAGGCCTGCATTTATTACCATCGCGACCAATGCAAACCTGAAGGGGCTACGTGTATCTTCTCTTGCAAAATAAAGGGGTTGCACGAATTTTTGGATGACGAAGGCGGGTAATCCTAGGCCGTAAATACTGACGGCAACGGCGATGGCTGCGGCGTCATCGGGCCCGGTTTGACCGCGTTCAAACAAGACAGAAACCAAGGGTAGTGGAATGACCATCAAGGCGATCGAGCAAGGGATTGTGAGAGCGAGCGAAATTTCTGCGGCCCGCGAAAATGCTGACTTTGCCCCCTTGTCATCACCGGCTTGAAGGCGCCGCGCGAGGTCGGGCAACAACACGATCCCAACTGCAATTCCAACAACGCCCAAGGGCAGTTGATACAAGCGGTCGGCTGAGAACAACCAGCTCACTGCGTTCTCAAATTGACTGGCGGAGAATTGACCCACAACAAGGTTAATTTGCATCACGCCAGACGCCAGCGCGGCAGGGACTGCAACCACGACCATCTTGCGCATATCAGGCGACCAACGCGGCATTGCGGGGCGCAGGGCGAAGCCTGCGCGACTGGCTGCAATCCATGTAAGCGCGAGTTGTGCGATGCCAGCAAATGGAACGACCCAGACGATCCAAACAACAACCTCTGCGCCCATGAAGTTCGCGCCTACCATTGCTATAATCATGAAAATGTTAAGTAAAACTGGTGCTGCCGCAGCGGCGGCGAAACGCCCAGTTGCGTTCAATACCCCTGAAAACAAGGCGGAAAGCGACATGAAAAAGATATATGGAAAGACAATGCGGCCAAAGCCAACGGTCATATCAAAGCGGCTGTCACCGGCAAACCCACCTGCGGTGAGCCAGACCAGCGCGGGCATGAAGATCATGGCGATACCGACCAAAACCAGTACGACAAATGACAATCCAGCAAGCGCATCTGTGGCGAATTTATGAGCGTCTGAATCCGCCTCTAACTTCTTGGAAAACATCGGCACAAAGGCCGCGTTAAACGCACCTTCGGCAAAGAAACGGCGGAACATATTGGGCAGGCGAAAGGCCGCAATGAAAGCGTCCATGATGGGCCCAGGGCCAATCAATGACAGCAGTAAAATTTCGCGGATAACACCCAAGACACGGGACATGAGTGTCCAAAATCCTACGGTTAAAAAGCCAGACAGCACTCGGATTTGTTTCACGGGGTTGTTGGCCTCTTATCGGTGATTAAGACAGTGAATAACGGGTTGGATAGGGAGCTGGCAAGGGGAACGTGCGCATTGTTAACCCATGTGTTGCAATGGGTTTACGGTGTAATTGCCTACGAATTCCAACACGTAATGGGCAGTTTAGGGTCTATTCTGTACAGTTTGACCAACGTGATTTGGGTGATTTTTGGACGGATTTGGGCAAACTGCACAGTTCAGGTCAGATTTTGTACAGTTTAATCATTTGGTCGAATTTCGACCGCCCAAATGGTTAATTCATCCCGATTTAGCACCCGTTTTTCCAAACCCATCTGGCCCCGCCAGAAAGTCTAGAAAGCTGCGCACTTTTGCGGGAAGAAAACTGCGGTCGGGATAAATCGCAGTCAACGGAACGCGGGGGTACTCCATTTCTGGCAGCACGGTTTCAAGCCGTCCACTGTCTAGATCATCGGTCGCAAGCCAATGGGGGAGGAATGCAAATCCCATCCCTTCACAGACACTGTGATGGATCAGGGTTTCGTTGCCGGTTTGAAGGACAAGTTTCGATTTGATGTCTATTGCGCTCTCGCCTTTACCATAACGTATGCGCCCGTTTGCGGCCATGGCTTCATAGATCAAGAAGGGCGCACCGTTTAGATCATCTGTGGTTTCGGGACGACCAACGGTTTCTAGGAACGCAGGCGCCGCCACCAACGGGAATTCCACCATCGCAAGTTTACGTGCGATGAACCCTTCGTCCAAAGTTTCAGTGACGCGCAGGGCCAGATCAACGCCTTCTTCGACAAGATTGATTTTGGGCCCACTGAGATCGAGATCTAAAACCACATTCGGATTTTGAGTGTGATAGGCGGCCAAGATACGCGCGAATGTTGGGTTGGCCATCCAAACAGGCATACTGACCTTTAAAGTTCCTGTTGCAGCTAGGGTGGTTTTCGACACTTGGGCATCGGCCTCTTCCAACCCCTCCAGCAAAGGACGGACCGTCATCAGATAACGTGCCCCTGCTTCGGTCAGGCTGACATTACGGCTGTTGCGATTGAGCAGTCGTGCGCCAACGCGGGCTTCGATGTGTTGAACGTGTTTGCTGGTCATTGCTGCGGAAATGTTCAAACGGTTCGCTACGGCGGCAAAGCTTTTGTGTTCTGCAACGGCGGCAAGCACGCGAAGGCTGAGAAGGGTGTCCATCTTAGTTTCCTCTAAGGAAATGTTGCATCAATGAATCCACTGATGATCTCTTTTTGAGAAACTATTAGGAATGTCTTCAGAAATCAATTGCTGCGTCTTTGGGTGGTCCAACGACGTATGCTGCAAAAGGAAAGCGATTATGACTGACACTGCAACTTTCTCTAAATCATCTATCCCGACCTCTTCAAAATGGAACATTGGCCTGTGGGTCGCGCAGGTTGTGCTGGCTTTGTTGTATGTGATGGAAGTTTATATGCATGGCTTTATGTCCCCAGCTGAGCTGGCCGCGATGGGCGCAGTTTGGGCTGAAACATCACCGCTTTGGATTGTCCGCTTTATCGGGCTGGCTGAATTTGCGGGTGTTGTTGGTTTGATCTTGCCCGCGTTGTTGCGCATTCGGCCCGAGCTGACGGTTTATGCAGCCGCTGGTTTGTTGGCCATTCAGGCGTTGGCAATCCCGTTCCACATGATCCGTGGTGAATTTGAGGCTCTGCCGTTCAACCTGATTTATGTTGGGTTGGCTGGTTTGATCATTTGGGGCCGCACACGCAAATCTGTAATTACGCCGCGCACTTAATAATCGGTAGGGCTCCAAGCCGGTGTTGATCTGTTTGGAGCTACGATTGAAAGGAAAGCAGATGCAAATTGATGCATTGAAAACGACAGAACCTGCCGATCATCTTTCGTGGGGTCTGATTGAATTACAGGTCACTCACCTTGAGCGTTCGGTTGCGTTCTGGACGGACGCGATTGGTATTCGGGTCCGTTCCCAAGACAGCGAAAAAGCTGAACTGGGCACATCGGACAGAACATTGGTTACGCTGCATGCGGGTGCCACATCCTCTGTGAGCCCACGGTATCGGGGCATGTATCACATCGCCATTGGGGTTCCTGATCAAAACGAGCTGTCACGCATTTTGGCCCGGTTTATTTCCAAGGGCATTGGCGTTGCGCCGACGGATCACCTTGCGTCTAAGTCCCTTTACATCAGCGACCCTGATGGGCTTGAGATCGAGATCGTTTTGGAAACGCCAGAACGCTTTGACCGCTTTGGTGATATGTCATGCGGTATTGTGATGTATAGCTCTGATGGGCAGCCGCACAGTGGGCGCGAGGCCTTGGATGTGCGCGCAGAGTTGGTCCACGCGGAGGGTGCCGATCTAGAGGCACTGTTGTCGGATGGGGCCATCGTTGCGCATATGCATTTCAAGGTTGGTGATCTTGAGCCCGCAGTAGAATGGTTTGAGGGTATTAAGTTCACGCGCAACCTTTTGCTGCCCAACTGGGGCTTTGGCGATTTATCCGCGGGGCCAAGCCTGCGCCATCGTCTTGCAATGAATGTTTGGCAAAGCAAAGGATCGCCTGCGGCGCCTAAGGGTATGGCACGTTTGTTGCGCTATAAGCTGCATGTGCACAGCGCGTCGATCATCGACAATGCGCTGGGCTTTGCCCCTGCGGGTGATGGGCTGGTGGCAACGGACCCTGCGGGTGTCGAGGTCACGTTGGTTCCGGCTTTTGTGGACGCATAGATAAAGCTATGCATTGGGCGGGGTTTTCATCCGCCCAATGTTTTTGTCAGCTGCTTTGCTGGCTGCGCTCGTGGAAAACGAAGCCAAGGAAGTTCAGTAAGATTTGCGCTGCTAGGATCGCGGTACCGCCTGTGTGGTCATAATCGGGGGCGACTTCGACCAGATCGATGCCGACGATTTCATGGCGTTTGGCCACTGCTTGCAGCATCTCCAACACCTCGTAATACAAAAATCCCCCGTGGCTTGGCGTCCCTGTGCCCGGCGCGATGGAGGGGCAGAAGCCGTCGATATCTAAGGTGACATAAACACGGGCCTTTTCGGGAATGCGGTCGATGACGCCTTGGGCACCAAGTTCGCGCATTTGACGTACTGAAATGATATCAGACCCCATTTTGCGCGCATCCTCGTACCCCTCTTTGGCGGTGGAGGAGACATTGCGAATGCCAACTTGGGTCAGCCCAGTCACATATGGTTTCTCTGCCGCGCGGCGCATGGGGTTGCCGTGGCCATTGCGCACGCCATGGCGTTCATCGACGAAATCAAGGTGGGCGTCGATTTGTAGGATGTGGATTTCTCCGCGCCCCTCGAACGCATCGATGCAAGGGATGTTGATCGAGTGGTCGCCACCGATGGTGACAGGAAACGCCCCCGCATCCAGCATCGCGTTTACGCCGGTCTTGATGTTGGCGTGGCTTTTTTCAGTGTTGGTATGGACGATGTCTGCGTCGCCGAGATCGACAATGCGCACGTCCGATCCCAGATAGGTTGCGTCGTCTTCGTGGTCATATGCACCGCCGTGGCCAAAGCTGAAAAGGGTGGATGCCTCACGCACTGCACGAGGCCCAAACCGCGCGCCTGCGCGAAACTGCGTACCGAAATCATATGGAGCCCCAAGGACAGCAACGTCTGCGTCGATCTTGGTCCAGTCAGAAACGTAAGGGCGTTTGCCGAAGGTTGAAATGCCAACGAAAGGCAGGTCTAGGCGTCCTGATTCATAGCCGTGTTTGGACATGGTTGAAGTCTCACTGTTAGAGCAAAGGGAATGGTATTTCCCTTCACCCTAAGTGTGAAAATCAAACAGAGCCAGTGAATTCAAAACGATCAGGCGTTAGAGCGTTTTGCACCGTCAGTGATCGCCTCGCGCAGCTTTTTCTCAAGCGTCGCTTGCTTGTCCAAAGACCGGTATTTCAGGCCGAACATATCCTTGACGTAAAAGGTATCAACGGCCTGTTCACCATAGGTCGCGATGACCGCGTTGGCGATGTAGACGTTGAGCGATGCAAGGGTCCGCGTCAGGTCGTGCAACAGGCCCGGACGGTCACGTGTATCCACCTCGATGATGGTATAAATCTCAGACCCATCGTTATCAAAACTGATGTGTGTTGGGACCTTGAAGGCACGTTCGCGTTTCTTGACCTTATCACGGTCTTTGATTGCCTCGCGTGTCACCACTTCACCCATCAAGGTTTTGCGTATCATCTCGCGCAGACGCGGCAGTTTTGATGCTTCAAAGGGTTGGCCATCATTGTCTTGGATCCAGAAGGCATCTGCCACATAACCGTCTTTGGTTGTGTAGCTGCGCGCATCCACAACGTTGGCACCAACAAGTGCCAGGGCCCCAGTAAGACGTGCAAAAATTCCAGGGTGATCGGCCATGACAAAGCAGGCGCGGGTTGCATCGCGATCTTCATCTGGGTGCAGGTCCATCCGAATTTCGTCTTCAGATGTGTTGCGTAGAAGATTTGCAAATACAACATGGGCTGTGACGTGATGCCCCTGCCAATAGGGATCGTAATGGCGCGATGTTTCGATTTGAAGGTCTTTGCGTGGCCAGTCTTTGAGCTGCACGCGCAGGTTCTTTTTCGCCTCTTTGCCACGGTTGTTGCGGTTCAGATCTTCAAGTCCGTTTTCAAGCGCATCCAAGGTTTGGCTGTGCAGGGCGCGGATCAATACGGCCTTCCAGTTGTTCCATGTATTCGGGCCGACGCCACGAATATCGCACACGGTTAGAACGCACAGCAGATCAAGACGTTTGACGGTTTTCACCAGCTTGGCGAAATCACGCACAGTGCGCGGATCAGCGATATCACGTTTTTGCGCCATGTCCGACATCAACAAGTGATAGCGTACGAGCCATTCAACGGTATCGACCTCATCAGGTTTTAGCCCCAGACGCGGTGCAATCTTGCGCACCATTTGGGCCCCCAAGATCGAGTGGTCTTCGGGCCGTCCCTTGGCGATGTCATGCAGCAGTAACGCAACATACAGGACTTTGCGGTTCACGCCTTTTTCAAGGATGGAGGACACCAATGGCAGGTCTTCGACCAATTCGCCGCGTTCGATTTGGGCAAGGTTGGTTATGCATTGGATCGTGTGTTCGTCCACGGTGTAGGAGTGATACATATTGAACTGCATCATCGCGACGATGTTTTCAAATTCGGGGATGAACGCCCCAAGCACACCCAACTCATTCATCCGGCGCAAGGCCCGTTCTGGGTTGCCGTGTTTAAGCATTAGATCAAGGAAGATGCGCTGGGCTTCGGGTGTTGTGCGCATGTCGTTGTCGATCAGATCAAGGTTCGATTTCACCAAACGCATTGCGTCTGGGTGGATCAACATGCCTGTGCGTAGAGCTTCTTCGAAGAGGCGTAATAGGTTCAACTTGTCTGACAAGAACGCGTCTTCGTCGGTGACGGTCAAGCGGTTGTTCACCACTTGATAACCCTCTTTGACCTTGCGGCGGCGTTTGAACCAGCGCTCCAGCAAAGGACCGTCTTTGATGTGAAGCGTTTCAAGATTGGACAGAAGGATGCGGGTCAAATCGCCCACCTCGGTTGCATGGCGGAAATAGGCCTGCATGAACACTTCTACGCCGCGCCGCCCGCACGTGTCTTTGTATCCCATGGCGTCGGCGACCATGACTTGCATATCAAAGGTTAGCTGTTCGGTCGCGCGTTTGGTGATTAGGTGAAGGTGCGCCCGTACCGCCCAAAGGAAATTTTTGGCGGCGACAAAGCTTTCATATTCCTCGGATGTGAAGACGCCCTTTTCAACAAGGTCATCGGCGTCTTGAACGCGGTGAATGAATTTCGCGATCCAGAACAAGGATTGCAAATCACGCAGCCCGCCTTTGCCCTCTTTCACGTTGGGTTCAACGACATAGCGTTGCCCCTGTTTGTCATGGCGTTTGTCGCGCTCATCCAGTTTTGCCTGAATAAAGGCGCGGCCCATGCTGGGTTTGAACAGATCAGACCAGAGCTTGCGATCCAGCTCTTCGCCAAGGTCCACGTCGCCCACAACAAAACGGTGTTCCAGCATGGCAGTGCAGATGGTGTAATCCTCTGATCCAAGTTGGATACAGTCACTGATGGTGCGTGAAGAGTGCCCAACCTTAAGCTTAAGATCCCACAACATATACAGCATGGTCTCGATCACGCTTTCGGCCCAAGGGGTGATTTGGCGTGGAGTTAGGAATAGCAGATCAACGTCGGACGCCGGGGCCATTTCACCGCGCCCATAGCCGCCAACGGCGATTACCGCGAGGCGTTCCTTGGCGGTTGGTTTGGTGTCTATCGTCGTCGTTGCAACATAAAGCGCGGCGCAAACCAGATGGTCGGTCAGATAAGTGTAGGCCCGTGTCATTGGGCGTGAATTGAATGGCTTGGCTTGGAATGCCTTTGCGATGTTGTCGCGCCCCTTAACTTGAGCTTCGCGCAGCCATCCAACGATCTCTTTACGTGTCTCAACGGGGTCCGAGTTTGTGCGCGCCTGCTTGAACGCAGCAATGAAGCCATCCTCTTGGAAGATGGCTTCAGGGTCACAAATCAGCGGCTTGTTTTCGGACGGCGCAAGAGGCCGTCCATAGGTATCGCTCATTAGAAGCCAGCACCGCTAAAGCCAGTTGGTGCATTGTTGATAATGACCAATTTTTTGTCGCGGATGGTTGCGATGGCAAGGCCACGTTCGTTTGTGCCATCTGCTAACAAGCGGAAGACGCCGTTTGCCCCTTTGAACCCAGCGCCTTGTGTGATGGCGGCTGTGGACAATGGGTTGGATTTGCCGCTTTTGACTAGGGCCCCGATTGCCGCCATGCCGTCAAAGGCAAGGCTGCCAATTGGGTGAGGTTGCCCACCGTAGGCTGCGTCATACTGTGAGCGGAAGGCACCGTTTGATGCAGGGTCTGGCATGGCAAACCAGCCACCTTGAACGCCCGGAAGGTCCAGTGTTGGTGCTGGAATATCCCAACGTGTCAGGCCGATGAATTGTGTGGTTGCTGGAGATACGCCAGCTTCTGGCAACAATTGCGTCAGCAATGGCAGGGCAGAGGCGGATGGCGAGGTCATGAAGACTGCGTTTGCGCCGCTATTATCGACGGCTGCTTTGATCCGTGGGATCGCGGCCACAACGCCATCTTGAGACAGTGGGTAATCCACTGCACCGGCCAGTGTTACGCCATTTGAGGCGATTGCGGATTGGATCGCGTTGCGGCCTAATTGGCCTGCAACGTCATTGGCGTGTGCAATAACGATGCGATCTTTGCCTTGGGACTTCGCAAAGCTAATCATGCGGTTTGCAGTGTTCTGGAATGTTTGGCCAAGGACAAACACATTGCCGCCAGCGATGGTGGTGCTGTTTGAGAAGGACAGGATATTCACATTCTGATCTGCAACAGCCACGGCCGCAGCATTGGCCGCTTCTGCGTAAACTGGACCAAGGATAATTTGGGCACCATCGCTCACCGCGAGGGAGGCTTGGGTGGCAGCGGTTTGCGCATTGCCTGCAGTTCCGTAAACCCGCAGATCAATTTTCACGTCACCCAGATCACGCATGGCAAGGCGCGCTGCGTTTTCAAGGCTTTGGGCCAGCAGGTCATCGCTGCCAGAGCCAGAGCCACGCGGCACCAATAACGCCACGGCGATTGGTTTGCTGGTATCTACGGACGGACCGGAGTTTCCAATGCCTGAAAGTGCGGTCGGGTCACATGCGGCCAGACCCATTGCGATGAAAGGTGCCAAAATAGGCAAACGAAACTGACGCAGTGACTTGCGGGCGGATTGGAAAAGCGCGAACATTGGTGCAGATACTCCCTAAGTGCGCCACTTGTTCGAGCGGCGTGATTTTATGCGATCATAAACGTCATGAAAGGCGGGTCCAGCTTTGAATTTCCAAAAGGTTCCCCTTGCACCCGGAATATATTTCGTGGGTGTCCCAATCGGCACGGCCCGCGACATCACTTTGCGTGCATTGGATGTGTTGGCATCTGCGGATGTTCTGGCGGCAGAAGACACCAGAAGCTTGCGCCGTTTGATGGATATTCACGGTGTTCCCCTTGATGGACGGCGCATCATTGCGATGCATGATCACTCCGCAGACAAGGTCGTCTCTGGGTTGCTGGAGGCTACTAACAAGGGAAAATCAGTGGCTTATGCCTCTGAGGCGGGCATGCCTTTGATCGCGGATCCTGGGTTTGAATTGTCACGCGCGGCTGTGGCTCAAGACGTCATGCAAACCTGTGCGCCGGGCCCCTCAGCGGTGCTGACAGCGCTGGTTTTGGCGGGGCTGCCAACGGATGCCTTCCACTTTGCAGGATTCTTGCCCAATGCGACAAATGCGCGACGCAAAGCGTTGGAAGGGTTGGCCGAAATCCGCGCGACCTTGGCATTTTACGAATCACCAAAACGAATTGGTGCAACGCTTAGGGATGCTGCAGAGGTATTGGGCGGAACGCGCAAAGCCGTGGTTTGCCGTGAATTGACCAAAAAGTTTGAGGAACTGCGGCGCGGAACCTTGGACGAGTTGGCCGAATCTTACAGCACGGGCAATGTTAAGGGCGAGATTGTTCTGCTGATTGATCGTGGGGATTTAGCGACTCTTAATGAAGTTGATTTAGACGTGGTTCTGAGAGAGGCACTTGAGACGATGTCGATGCGAGATGCTGTTGATGCCGTTTCCCAAGCGCATGGCAAACCACGCCGACAAGTATATCAATTGGCGTTGAACATTGGAAAAGATGACTGATGGACACAACCGCTGAAACCCGTCGCAATCGTGGTGCGATGTCGTATCACGCGGGGTTATCGGCAGAAGAACGCATTTCAACAGATTATGAACGCCGTGGTTTTCCAATCGCGCAGCGCCGTTGGCGTGGCATACGCGGTGAGATTGATTTGATCGCACATGATGGCGATGGATTGGTGTTTGTCGAAGTTAAGCAAAGCAGTGATTTTGACCGCGCAGCAGCGCGCGTTAGCCTGCGCCAAATGAAACGTCTGTATGCCAGCGCAGAGGAATATTTGGGCCAAATGCCCAATGGGTCCCTTACGGATGTTCGGTTTGATTTCGCACTTGTGAATGCGCTGGGCGAGGTTCGTATCATCGAAAACGCATTCGGGCACGGCGGACCCATTGCACCTAAGGGCAAGCTGCGCCATCTAATGGGTAACAGTATTTAGAGGTGCCCTATGAAAATTGCATTCCAAATGGACCCGATCGGCGATGTCGATATCAACGCCGACAGCAGCTTTCGCCTAGCTGAAGAAGCACAGGCGAGGGGTCATACCTTGTTCTTTTACGGGCCGGATCAACTGGCCTATCAAGAGGGGCGCATCTCAGCGCGCGGTCATGACTTCACCGTAAAACGTGTGCAGGGGGACCATGTTGAATTGGGCCCAATGATTGAGGTCGATTTGGCTGATTTTGATGTGGTTTGGCTGCGTCAGGACCCGCCGTTTGACATGCACTACATCACTTCGACCCATTTGTTGGACCGTTTGGCCCCGGGCACTTTGGTAGTGAATGATCCGTTTTGGGTGCGCAACTACCCTGAGAAATTGATGGTCTTGGATTTCCCTGATCTAACGCCACCAACGACGGTGTCGCGCGATCTGGAAACGATCAAAGCATTCAAAGACAAACATGGGGATGTGATCGTTAAGCCGCTCTACGGCAACGGTGGCGCGGGTGTTTTTCTTTTGAACAAAGAGGATCGCAACCTGAGCAGTCTATTTGAAATGTTCACAGGGTTTTCCCGTGAGCCGTTGATTGTGCAAAAATTCTTGCCGGCAGTGTCCAAGGGCGACAAGCGCGTGATCCTTGTGGACGGCGAATGTGTTGGCGCGATCAACCGTGTCCCCGCCAAAGGTGAAACCCGTTCCAACATGCACGTGGGTGGCCGTCCTGAGAAGGTAGGGCTGACTGACCGCGACCTAGAAATTTGCGCACGCATTGGCCCGCTTTTGAAAGAAAAGGGTCAGGTGTTTGTAGGAATCGACGTGATCGGGGAATACCTAACAGAGATTAATGTAACCTCCCCGACAGGCATCCAAGAATTGGAACGTTTTGACGGCGTGAACATCGCCGGCAAAATTTGGGACGCGATTGAGGCCAAACGCAAATGAGCTGGCAAAAGTCACTTTTGAACCCTTTGTTGCGTCTGATTGAGAAACGTCAGATGGCGAATGCAAAGGGCCCCAGCAGCCTGCGCCGCGCCTTTGATTTCAAGGCAAAAATTATGTTTCACGCCCCACGCGGTACGGAAATGGAATGGTTCGACCTTGGTGGCAGCGCTGCTTTGCGCATTGGTGGCGAGGGTTTGGATGCGGAAAAAGTGATCTTGTATTGCCACGGTGGCGGTCATGTTTTCGGCAGCCCAAAGACCCATTCAGCGATGGTGGCCCAACTGGCCAAACGGGTTGGATGCGAGGCGATTTTGCCTGTGTATCCGCTGTCTCCTGAGAATGTGTTTCCAGCGCCATTGAACACATTGCGTGCTGCGTATGATGATTTGTTGGCGCAGGGCTATCGCAGCTCACAGGTCATTATCGGTGGTGATAGTGCAGGCGGTAATTTGGTCTTGGCTTTGCTCGCGCAACTGCTGCAAGAAGCGGCTGATGTGCCTGCTGGTGTTTTTGCGTTTTCGCCTTTGACCGATCTGACCTTTAGCGGTGCAAGCTTTCAAGTGAACGCCGATGCTGATGTGATTTTACCAGCAGATCGTGCTGCTGAGATGATGGATTATTACCTTGATGGCGCCGATCCGGCGCTACCTTTGGCTAGTCCGTTGTTTGCAGACTTTACCGGTGCGCCGTCTGTTTGGCTGACCGTTGGCGACACTGAAATTTTGTTGGATGATACTCGTCGATTGGTGGCGAATATGTCAAAGCAAGGCGTGGATGTGCAGATGCATATCGAACGCGATCTGCCCCATGTTTGGCCGATATTCCATAACGTGCTGCCAGAGGCGCGTATGACGCTGGATGGTTTGGCGGAATGGATCAACCGTCGAGTTGGGTGGGCAGACGAACGCTAATCGCTTCGGCGATGTGGGGTTTTTGGATGTCCTCGAACCCGTCCAAATCCGCGATGGTACGGGCCACGCGTAGCACGCGGTGATAGCCCCGCGCGGACAGTTTGAATTGTTCGGCGGCGCGCATTAGCAGCTCACGGGCATCAGGCGTGGGTGTTGCGAACTCTGACAAGGCCTCGCCTGCGGCATCGGCATTGCTGCGCATGTCTGGCGTATCGCCGTACCGGACCTGTTGCACCGCGCGGGCTGTTACGACCCTTTGGCGCACGGTTTGGGAATTCTCTCCGCCGGTTGGTAAATCCAGATCGGTGTAGGCAACGGGTGGAACATCCACGCGCAGATCGAACCGGTCCATCAGTGGACCAGAGATACGGCTCATATAATCCTCTCCACAGTTCGGTGCCCGCCCACAGGCCCGCGATGCATCCGTCAGGTATCCGCATTTGCAGGGATTGGCGGCTGCGATCAGCATGAACTTACAGGGGTATTTTACGTGGGCATTGGCGCGTGCGATCATCACCTCACCTGTTTCAATCGGTTGCCTTAGCGTCTCTAACACCGTGCGTGGAAATTCGGGAAACTCGTCCATAAACAGCACGCCATTGTGGGCCAATGACACCTCGCCTGGTTTGGCATTGCGGCCCCCACCTATGATCGCGGCCATGGACGCTGTGTGATGGGGTTCGCGAAAGGGACGCGATTTAGAAATCCCACCCGCGCTGAGCAGTCCCGCAAGGGAGTGGATCATCGACGTTTCCAACGCCTCAGTCGCGGATAGAGGTGGCAAGATACCGGGGAGACGTGCGGCCAACATTGATTTTCCTGAACCGGGTGTCCCGACCATCATCAAGTGGTGTCGTCCAGCGGCGGCAATCTCAAGCGCGCGTTTGGCCCGCTCTTGGCCCTTGACGTCCATGAGGTCCTTGGAACTGTGGACCTGCGTAACTTCGCCCGGTTCGGAGGGTTTAATCGGTGTTTGGCCGGTAAAGTGGCGTTCTACGTCGCCCAAAGTTGCGGCGGCGATTACTTGGGCGTTGCCGACCCATGCGGCTTCGGCCCCAGATTCAAGCGGGCACAATACGCCACGATTTTGTTCAGCGGCGGCCATTGCTGCGGGCAGGGCACCGATCACGGGGACTAACGTGCCATCAAGGGAGAGTTCACCAAAAGCCACGTGGGTTTCGGCAACATCGGGTGGGATAATTTCAAGAGCGCAGAGAAGGGCAACCGCGATGGGCAGATCAAAATGCGATCCGACTTTGGGAAGGTCTACAGGCGATAGGTTGATCGTGATCCGTTTTGAGGGAAGTGCGATTGCCATAGCACTAAGGGCGGTGCGTACGCGGTCGCGTGCCTCTGAAACTGCCTTGTTCGGTAGCCCCACAATTGAAAAGGCGGGTAGGCCTGCGGTCACGGCGCATTGCACTTCGACTTGGCGTGCTTCGATTCCTTGAAACGCGACGGTGTAGGCACGTGTAATCATGATCCCCCTCCGTCATGCGTCCATTGTGGTTAATGGCTAGCGAAGGGGGATTGATGATTGGTTAAAGTCTGCGTTGATGCCTTAGGAAACGGGCCACGGTTCTAGCGGCACGCCCATGTCATAAGGGAAGGGATCGTAGATGGTTTTCAGGCCTTCGGCGCGCCATGCTTTGAATTGCGGATCGTTGATAGTGAGCATGCAGTAGGCGCGGGCCGCTGCGGATACAGGCAGGTCATAGCCGATGATGCGTGCGGCGACAGGGGCAAACATGCAGTCGGCGATGGAATATCCACCAAACAACCACGGGCCGTCTGATTCGAATTTCGCGCCGTGTGCCCAAAGAATTTCAAGGCGACCAAGATCGGCTTGAAGGGCCGCGTTCACATCGAACCCTTTGTTCACGTGTTGAAGTTGCATGGGGCATTGCCCGCGCAGTTCGCCAAAGCTGCTTGCCATTTCGGCGCACAACCAACGCGCTGTGGCACGCGCGGCGGGATCGGTTGGCCACATGGCAATATCGGGATGATGTTCGGCCAAAGTTTCTGCGATTGCGAGGCTTTCACCAACCACTGTGCCATCGGGCATCCTGAGCGTAGGCACCAGTTTGGCGGGGGCAAGATGGGCCATGTCAGCCGCCATTGTCCCGCCGTAAAGGCCAATCAAATGTGTATTAAAATCCAGCCCGAATTTTTCGAGCAACAGCCAGCCGCGCAGCGACCAAGATGAGAAGGTGCGATCACCAATGTATAAATCATATGTCATGGAAGCAGCCTAAAGTGACGACTGTGCATTAGGCAAATTTTGATTTGTGAGGTGGAATATCACACAAGGCGATTGATCGTACCAACGCGCCCTGTGCCGTTTTCCCATGTGATATCGGTAACCGACAGATTGTCGATCTTATGGGCAAGGACTTGTTGTGCAGGCACACCCAATGCCATCTGCACTTGGGTCAAGATCACCCCGAAGTGCGCAACCGCGATGATGTCACGCCCCGCGTATTTGCGTGTGAGGTGTTGCACTGTTGTGTGGACACGGTGTGCGGATTCATCCCAGCTTTCGCCACCCGGTGGTGTGTGCGGGCCGGGGGTTTCCCAATAGGCGCGTGACAGGTCTGGGTGCTTTTCTGAGACCTCTGAAAAGTGAACGCCGTCCCACGTGCCAAAATGCAGCTCGCGTAGATGTGGGTTATTGGACAAACGTTCGCGCCCTGCTTGGATCGCGTCAGCTGTTGTGATGCAGCGCGTAAGATCAGATGAGATGATCAGCGCATCTGACGGCAAATCGGCTGCAAGGCGTGCCAATTGATCGGTGTCTGATAGGTCGGCCGGAACGTCCCGCCAGCCCACAAATGTCTTTTGGTGGGTTGGGCCGTGGCGCACCCAGTGCCATGTTGTTGGGGCGGTCATGGTAGCATTCCTTTTAGGACGTTGGGTAGGCCGGCTACTACTTGAATGGCAAGGTTTGATTGTGCGGCAAGTGCGATGTTTAGCCGGCCTTGGGCCTCGCGGAACTGACGTGAAAGTGCGTTGTCTGGAACGATCCCTTGGCCCACTTCGTTAGAGACGATCACGATGGGGGCTTTGCACGATTTGAGCGCATCAATCAGCAGATCAGATTGTGCCGATAAGTCATGATCCTCAAGCAGATGATTGGTCAGCCACATGGTCGCACAATCGATCAAAATCGCCTGATCTGCGGTGGCAGCCGCAAGGGCCGGTGCCAAATCAAATGGGGCCTCAACAGTTGTCCAAGTGTCATTGCGGCGCGACTTATGCACCTCAACACGTGATTTTGTTTCGTCATCCCAGATACGCGAGGTCGCAATGTAGAGGGGTATTAACCTACTGTTAAGGATTAGGTTTTCCGCAAAAAGGGATTTTCCCGAAGCGGCCCCGCCCAGAACGAAAGACAAATTTGGCAACATTCTCGCCTCTATTGTGAACCAATGATTGGTTTGCTGCGTACCTATAGTGAAAGACCAAAACAAGCGTTCATTCTTTGGGAGATCCGATATGGCTTTGGACATGGCGAGAGAAGTTTCGATCACACGTACAGCGATGAAAGCAGAAATGTTGGACGCTGAAACGGAGTTGCGGCTGGCGTATGCATGGCGTGACAACCGCGATGAAGAAGCTCTGCACCGCTTGATCACAGCCTACATGCGCCTTGCTATTTCAATGGCTTCCAAGTTCAAACGCTACGGTGCCCCGATGAACGATTTGATCCAAGAAGCGGGTTTAGGGCTGATGAAAGCCGCAGAAAAATTTGATCCCGATCGCGGTGTTCGGTTCTCGACCTACGCCATGTGGTGGATCAAAGCGTCTGTCCAAGATTACGTGATGCGCAACTGGTCGATGGTGCGTACGGGATCCACATCTTCGCAAAAGTCGCTATTTTTCAACATGCGCCGCGTCCAAGCTCGCTTGGAACGCGAAAGCGAATCCGCAGGCGTCAAATTGGACAAGCGCCAGCTGATGCAGATGATCTCAACCGAGATAGGTGTGCCATTGCACGACGTTGAAATGATGGAAGGACGCCTGTCAGGCTCTGACTATTCATTGAACGCAACCCAATCCGTTGAGGACGAGGGCCGCGAGTGGATCGATGCTCTTGAGGACGATAGCGCACAAGCGGCTGAAATGGTTGAACATGCTCATGACACGGTCCAGTTGCGGTCGTGGTTGTTTGACGCGATGGCAGCATTGAGCGAACGCGAACGCTTCATCGTGCGCGAACGCAAGCTGCAGGACAATCCACGCACATTGGAAAGCTTGGGCAAGGAATTGTCCCTGAGCAAAGAACGTGTGCGTCAGCTTGAAGCCGCCGCCTTTGGCAAAATGCGTAAATGGCTAGAAACCCATGACACAGAAGTGCAAAACTTTCTGAATTGATAGGGTGCGCGTCACGCGCATTTTACGGGCTGGCAGAACACCGTTCGCCGCAGTATGGTTGGTCAATTGACCAGCTATTTGGGGGCATGCAATGCTAACCGGAAAACGCATTCTATTGATTATTGGTGGTGGAATTTCTGCCTACAAAAGTCTTGATCTGATCCGCAAGTTACGTGAGCGCGGCGCTACTGTGACACCCGTTTTGACGGGTGCCGCGACAGAGTTTGTAACCCCATTGTCCGTTGCCGCGTTGTCTGGTTCCAAAATATACGGCGAATTGTTTGATCTGACGGATGAGGCCGAGATGGGCCATATCCAACTGTCACGCTCTGCCGATCTGATTGTGGTTGCTCCTGCGACTGCGGACCTGATGGCGAAGATGGCGCATGGCTTGGCGAATGATTTGGCTTCGACCCTATTGTTGGCCACGGATACGCCGGTTTTGGTGGCCCCTGCGATGAATGTGCGGATGTGGGATCACGCGGCGACACAGCGCAATATTGCAACCTTGGCAGATGACGGTGTTGCCTTTGCCGGCCCCAATGAGGGCGACATGGCGTGTGGTGAATTTGGTCCGGGCCGTATGGCTGAGCCACTGGAGATTGTTGCCGCAGTTGAGGCGAAATTGTTGGATGGTCCGTTGAAGGGCAAGCGTGTGTTGATCACATCCGGCCCCACACATGAGCCGATTGATCCGGTGCGTTATATCGCCAATCGATCTTCTGGCGCGCAGGGCACGGCCCTTGCCAATGCTCTGTCTGCGCTGGGCGCAGATGTTGTGTTTGTGGCGGGCCCAGCTGATGTTGCCCCGCCATCTGGGGTTGAGGTGATCGCGGTCCAAACGGCACAGCAAATGTTGGAAGCTGTGCAGACAGCGTTACCTGCTGATGTTGCCATCTTTGCCGCGGCGGTTGCTGATTGGCGCGTTGAGGGGGCGAGTGATCGCAAGTTGAAGAAAACCAAGGACGGTCTGCCAACGCTCACATTCGCCGAAAATCCCGATATTTTGGCCCATGTGTCCCAATTGAAAACAGGACGTCCTGCGCTGGTTGTGGGCTTTGCGGCTGAAACAAATGACGTTGAGGCGAACGCCACAGCCAAGCTAAAGCGCAAAGGCTGTGACTGGATCGTTGCCAATGACGTTTCACCTGAGACCGGTATCATGGGCGGATCTGAGAATGACGTCGCTATTATTTCCCAAGCGGGTGTCGATGAATGGCCGCGCATGTCCAAGGAAATGGTGTCGCGCAAATTGGCCCAACGAATTGCAGAGGCAATCGCGTGAGTGTGACAATCAAAGTCGTGCGCGATGCGGGTTTTGATCCCGACATTGCATTGCCATTTTACGAAACTGTTGGCGCGGCCGGTGCTGATATTCGAGCGAACTTTGAGGGTCGCAAAAGTGTTGTCATTCCCAGCGGTGGACGCGCGTTGATCCCTACGGGTTTGCGATTTGAAATCCCGCAAGGGTTCGAAGTGCAGGTGCGCCCGCGTTCTGGTTTGGCGCTGAAGCATGGTATCGCCTTGGTCAATTCGCCGGGCACAATTGATAGAGATTATCGCGGTCTTGTTGGGGTGATCCTGTTGAACACGGGTGTGGATGCGTTTGAGGTTGTGCACGGTGAACGCATTGCCCAAGTTGTTGTGGCCCCTGTCGTTCAGGGTGATTTCGTGATCGCGGACAGCTTGGATGAAACGGTGCGTGGCGCTGGTGGCTTTGGCTCAACAGGGCGCGGTTGATGTTTTTCGTTGCGGTGATGGCTGCAGGATTGTGGGGGCTGGGCGCGGTGTTTGGTGCGCCACAACGTTCGCGTTGGATCATGATTTTGGCATTGTTAGCCACGGTTATTGCGGCGCATTTGGTATTACCGGTTGGGCATCCTGTGCGCCTTGGTTTGGGTGAAACAGCGGCCCCTTGGTTGTTCATTCTGGGCATTGCCGGCTTGGTGTGGGGCTACCGTTGGATGCTGCGCAGATTGCGTACACAGGCGGTGGTCAAAGAAGAAGCCGCCACAATTGATGCCCCCCTTTTTAGCGAAACAGAATTGAACCGTTATGCCCGTCATATCGTCATGCGCGAGATGGGGGGCGCAGGTCAAAAGACGCTCAAACAAGCAAAAATTTTGGTCGTTGGTGCGGGTGGTTTGGGATCGCCCGTGTTGCAGTATTTGGCGGCAGCAGGCGTTGGAACAATCGGTGTGATTGATGATGACGTGGTTGATAACGCAAACCTACAACGCCAAGTGATCCACAGGGATGATGACATTGGCACGGCCAAAGTTTTTTCGGCCCAGGCAGCGATGTTCGCGCAAAATCCATTTGTAGATGTGCGCCCTTACCAGCGACGCCTGACAGATGACATCGCGGCGGAATTGATCGCTGAATATGATTTGGTTCTGGATGGATGTGATAATTTCGAAACCCGCTATCTGGTGAACAAGGTTTGCGTGCAAACGCAAACGCCGCTGATTTCTGGTGCTTTGACGCAGTGGGAGGGACAGTTAAGTGTCTTTAATCCTGCCAAGGGTGCACCGTGCTATCAGTGCATTTTCCCTCAAGCGCCTGCGCCTGAATTGGCCCCAAGTTGCTCTGAGGCGGGTGTGATTGGTCCTTTGCCCGGTGTGGTTGGATCGATGATGGCGATTGAAGCGATTAAGGTGATCACGGGTGCCGGTGCGCCGCTGCGCGGTGAGATGGTGATCTATGACGGGCTGTACGGTGAAAGCCGCAAAATTATGCTGGAGCCTCGGGCCGATTGTCCGATCTGTTCCAAATCTGAATAACCTCCAAAGGAGACACGCATGACAAATCCATTGCTTGCAACTTGGGACACACCGTTTGGCCTAGCCCCGTTTGACAAGATTTCTGACGATGATTTCGCCCCTGCGTTAGAGGTCGCTTTGGCCAGCCATAAGGCAGAGATTGATGCGATTGCAGTGTCTGCAGATCCTGCGACATTCGCCAATACGATTGAAGCACTTGAGGCTGTGGGTCGTGATTTGGATAAGGTGTTGTCTGCGTTTTATACAGTCGCCGGGGCGGACAGTAACCCTGCACGCGAGGCGTTGCAGCGCGATTTTTCACCACAACTGGCAGCGCATTTTTCAGAAGTGTCCGGCAACAAAGCACTGTTTGCACGCGTCGCTGCGGTTTGGGATGCACGCGATAGCCTGACGCTTAGCGATGAACAGGCGCGTGTTTTGATGCTGACGCACCGTGGGTTTGTGCGTTCTGGCTCTGCCTTGGAGGGTGCGGACGAGACCCGCATCAAAGAAATTAAGGGTCGATTGGCCGTATTAGGCACTGAATTCACCCAGAACCTTTTGTCTGATGAACGCGAATGGTTCATGGAATTGGGCGAAGACGATTTGGACGGCTTGCCAGAATTTGTGATTTCCGCAGCACGTGCTGCAGGTGAGGAAAAAGAGGCGGGCGGTCCGGTTGTGACTTTGTCGCGCTCAATCATCGTACCGTTTTTGCAATTCTCGACGCGCCGCGATTTGCGCGAGGTTGCCTATAAGGCGTGGGGTGCCCGCGGGGCCAACGGCGGTGACAAAGACAACCGTGACATCACGGCTGAGATTTTGGCGTTGCGGTCCGAGCGCGCGCAGCTGTTGGGCTATGCGAATTTTGCTGAATACAAATTGGAAACAGAGATGGCGAAGACGCCGCAAGCTGTGCGCGATTTGTTGATGGCCGTTTGGGAGCCAGCCAAGGCACAAGCCAATTCGGATGCTGAAAAACTAACGGCTATGATGCACGGCGATGGTGTGAACGGTGATCTGGAACCTTGGGATTGGCGTTTCTATTCTGAACGTCGCCGCAAGGAATTGCATGATTTGGATGAGGCGGAATTGAAACCGTATTTCCAATTGGACCGTATGATTGATGCATCCTTTGATTGCGCTACACGTCTGTTTGGTTTGCAATTTAAACCGCTTGATGTGCCGCTTTATCACGAGGATTGCCGCGCATGGGAAGTGACCCGTGATGGTGAACATATCGCTGTCTTCATTGGCGACTATTTCGCACGTGGGTCCAAGCGTTCTGGGGCGTGGTGCTCTGCAATGCGATCACAAGCGAAGTTCCCTGAAGTGCAGGCACCTGTGGTGATCAACGTCTGTAACTTTGCGAAGGGGACGCCTGCGTTATTGTCCTATGATGATGCGCGCACACTGTTCCATGAGTTTGGTCATGCGCTGCACCAGATGCTGTCGGATGTGACCTATGAAAGTGTGTCGGGCACTTCGGTCGCGCGCGACTTTGTTGAGTTGCCAAGCCAGCTGTATGAACACTGGTTGGAGGTGCCCGAAGTGTTGGCCAAGTTCGCCACACATGCGCAAACCGGTGAAGCGATGCCAGAGGCGTTGTTGTCCAAAGTGTTGGGCGCTGCGACCTACGATATGGGATTTTCGACAGTGGAATATGTGGCCTCTGCGATGGTGGACTTGGAGTTTCACGACGGGGATGCGCCAAGTGATCCAATGGCACGCCAGGCTGAAATTTTGGCAGGTCTTGGCATGCCGCGCGCGATCACGATGCGCCACGCCACGCCGCATTTTGCGCATGTGTTTTCTGGCGACGGGTATTCATCGGGCTACTACAGTTATATGTGGTCTGAGGTTATGGATGCTGACGCGTTTGAGGCGTTTGAAGAAGCGGGCGGTGCCTTTGATCCTGAACGCGCAGCTGCGTTAGAGGCCAACATTCTATCAACCGGTGGCAGCCGTGATGCGGGGGAATTGTATGTCGCGTTCCGTGGTCGTTTGCCCGGGGTAGAAGCCTTGTTAAAGGGACGTGGTTTGGCCGCTTGAGCCGTGGCTAGGGGCGCTGCCCCCGCCGCGCTGTGCGCGCCTCCCCCGGAGTTTATTTGGTAAGGTGGAGCTGGGGCAGTTAGTAGCCAGCGCTACGATCTACGAGGTGTAGGAATGGTTCGCCTGCTTGCCCGCGCCGGATGTTTTCTGCGATTGTGAGGCTGGAGTATTTCGCCCGTGTTTCGGCTGCGATGTGGGGTGTGACTGTGACCTTTGGATGCGCCCAATATGGGTGATCTGAGGGCAATGGTTCGATGCGGAATGTATCGAGTGTTGCGTGGCCGATGTGTCCTGCATCGAGCGATTGCAAAAGTGCGTTGTCGTCGATAAGCGGCCCGCGCCCTGGGTTGATTATTGCGGCCCCCTTGGGCATCATTGCGAGGGTTTCGCCGTTAAGTGTGTTGTTCGTAGCCGGCGTATCAGGCAGAAGCAGTACTGCGATTTCGGCCTTTGTTAGGGCTGTTTTTAGCCCCTGAGCGCCGTGATAGGATGTGACGCTTTCGATGGTTTTTTCCGACCTGCTCCAGCCGGAGACATTGAACCCGAACTTGGCCAATGCGGATGCGCAAGAGCTGCCAAGTTCGCCCATGCCGAACACCACCACTGAACGGTCCCATGCAAGGGCTGGCGGGCTGGGTGCCCATTCATGGGTTGGGTTGTTGATATGTGCGTCCATCCCCAAATGGTGGCGCATCACATGGCCGCACACCCATTCAATCATCCCTTGGGTGAGGCCAGGATCGACCATACGGGTGAGTGGGATGGTTATGGTTTGGTTGCCCACGATCCCTTCGACCCCCGCCCACAGGTTCAGGACTCCCTTGGCTTTTGTGTAGGGTGTGAAGTCTTTGAGGTCTGAGTTTGGTGCATAGACGATGTAATCGACATCCGCTGGTGCAATGTCGGTTGCCAGATGCACATCAACTAGGCCGGCTGCTTTGAACGCATCGTTCAGGGGCCCTTCATACAAAGGCCAGCGTTCTTCTTTTGCTGCGAATAGGATGTTGAGTGTCATTTGTGAAACCTATCTTGGTCTGTGGACATGTGCGCTTTGGACCAGTCCAAAGGCGAGCATAAGAACCAGCATGGCGGAGCCGCCATAGCTGACAAGGGGCAGTGGAACGCCAACGACAGGGATCAGCCCCATGACCATTGCCATATTCACAGCGAAGAAGAGGAAGAAGTTGAGTGCGATCCCAAGGATCAAAAGTGACGAGAACCTATCGCGGTTTGCCAGTGCAGAGGCGATGCAAAAGAAAATCACCAGCAGGTATATCACGAGCAAGGAAATCCCCCCAACAAACCCAAATTCTTCGGCCAAGGTGGTGAAGATAAAATCAGTGTGTTTTTCGGGCAGGAAGTTTAGGCGGCTTTGTGGTCCCTGCATAAATCCGCGCCCTGTCCACCCGCCTGACCCTAGTGCAATCTTGGATTGGGTAATGTGATAGCCGGCACCTAGTGGATCGGCGCTTGGGTCAATGAAGGTGTCGATGCGGCGGTATTGGTAGTTGTTGAGTAATTGCCAACTTGTTTCGCGGCTTTGGAAAACAGCCACGATCAGGCCGACACCCGATGTGATCACGGCCGCGAAATAGGCCCAGTGTACGCCCGCAAGAAACATGATACCGCCACCGGCCATGACCAAAAGGAGCGATGTCCCAAGGTCGGGTTGTTGGATGACCAACGCGGTTGGCAGCAAGATGATTGCAATGGGCAGCAAGACCCAAAGGGGCCGTGATTTCTTTTCGGGCGGCAACCAGTCATAGTAGGCGGCCAGAAACATTACGAGTGTGATCTTCATCAACTCGGAGGGTTGCAGGCGCATGAACCCAAGGTCGATCCAGCGTTGTGCGCCTTTGCCTTCTTCGCCGAATAGATCAACGGCGATCAACAGAATGACGGTTACGCCGTAGCAAAAGCCAGCGATGCTGCGCCAAAACCAAATTGGTGTCATTCCAATCGCGATCATCAGAACCAAACCCACGGCAAAACGTTTCATTTGCGGTTCGGCCCAAGGTGTAAAACTGCCACCTGCCACGGAGTAGAGCATAAGGAAGCCGACACAGGCGACCGAGCTGAGCAACAGTGTGAGGGGCCAATTCAGGAACAGGATTTTGCGCAGGCCCGTGGGCGTTGATTTGACAGTGTACTCAAGATAACTCATGCTTTGTCATCATCCTGAGTTTTGGCCATCGGGCGCATTTTCGCTAGGCGCTTTTGTTGGCTGCGGATACGGCCACGGTCCTTGGATGGGTATGCCTCTAGCGGAGGGGGGCCATCGTATAAAGCCTGAAGCGTGATGTCGCGGGCGATCGGGGCTGCGGCTGTTGAGCCGCCGCCGCCGTGTTCAACGATAACGGCAACAGCGTATTTGGGATTGTCTGCAGGCGCAAAGTCTACGAACAAAGCGTGGTCGCGCCGTTCCCATGGTAAATCTTCGTTGCGAACAACGCCGGTGCGCCGTTCAGCGGCGGAAATGTTGCGCACTTGGCTGGTGCCCGTTTTGCCCGCCATGCGCATGTTATCAACGGTGATGCGGCTTTTGTTGGCGGTGCCCCCACGATCATTGACCACGGCAAACATGGCTTGGCGCATTTTCTTTAAGTTATTTTGATCAACTTTGAGCGGGGCACCTGCGCCTGACGCTTGCTCAACGCCGTCTACAGATTTAACCAGTCTCGGTGTCACTTCGCGCCCTGTGGCAAGGCGTGCGGTCATCACGGCCAACTGGAGGGGAGAGGCAAGCATGTCGCCCTGTCCGATGGAGGCGTTCACGGTGTCGCCAATCACCCAATCCTTGCCATGCACGCGGTTTTTCCAGGCCTTAGTCGGTGTCAGGCCACGGGCAACAGCGGACATTTCAACGTTATGGCGCACTCCCAATCCAAAGACGTTGGCCATGGCAGAGATCTTTTCGATCCCGACCTTGAGCGCCAAGTCATAGTAGTAAACGTCGCAGCTGCGTTTGAGCGAATTCTTTAGGTCGACACTGCCATGACCCGAGCGTTTCCAGCAGTGAAATTTGCGGTCCGCCACTTCAAGGTGACCGTTGCAACGGACGGTGTCGTCTGGTCCGATAATGCCTTCTTCAAGGGCGGCCATTGCGGTGATCATTTTGAATGTTGATCCGGGGGGATAGGTTCCCTGAACCGCTTTGGACGCCAGAGGCCGGAATTTGTTTTCAGTTAGTTCACGGTAATCTGCGACGGAAATGCCGGACACAAACAGATTAGGATCGTACGTCGGTGCCGACCCAATTGCGACCAGATCGCCAGTTTCACAATCGATCACAACCGCGCTGGCGCTTTCGCCGTCGAGGCGCGCCTGCAAATAGTTCTGCAGTTCTGCATCGATAGTTAGCTGAATATTTGCGCCCGGCCTGCCTTCACGGCGTCCCAGCTCGCGCATTTCGCGACCGGCGGCGTTCACCTCGACCTGTTTGCTTCCTGCAGACCCACGTAGACGAATTTCTTCTTTGGCTTCCACGCCGACCTTGCCGATCTGAAACCGTGGGATGCGTAGCAATGGATCGGGATCGTCGATCTTCTTTAGGTCGTAATCGCTAACTGGCCCCACGTATCCCAGGATATGAGCAAAGTCTGAGCCCAAGGGATACACACGTGACAAGCCGACTTCTGGTGTGACGCCTGGCAAGGCGGGTGCATTGACAGAGACGCGGCTGATATCTTCCCACGTCACGTCGTCTGTTATGGTGATGGGGTGAAATGGGGCGCTGCGCTTGATCAATGCAACAGCGCGTTCAATGGCTTCGCCGTCCAAATCGATGATTTGACTGAGGCGTGCAATCACGGCCTCTACGTCGCGGGTGTCTTCACGCACCATCTTGATTTGATAATTTGGGACGTTTTGTGCCAGTTGAACACCGTTGCGATCAAACACCTCGCCGCGAGCGGGCGGGATCAGTTTGAACTTGATCCTGTTCTCTTCGGCCAATGTCCTGAATTGATCGGCCTCATTGATTTGGAGGTGACGCATACGTGCGGCCAAGCCACCGACGAGCACAAACTGAAGCCCACCGACAACCAGTGCACGGCGAGACATTAAACTTTGGTTCGCCTCGTGATCTGCGTTTTTGCGTTTCAAATGCGGCCTCCGCGTGCGTCCATGTCCCCTGGGACGCCCTTGCGCACACCCATAAGCACGTGGGTCGCGAAGACAATCACGGGGTAGTAAAGGATCGTGGTTATCGTTTGGATAAGTTGCGATCCTAGGTTCGGTTGCTCAACCAACAAAATGGCCAAGATGATGCGGTATAAAATAGTGGTGCCAACCAGCAATGCAATGACTGTAGCCCATTCGGCTGCAAAGTTCGATGCACGTAAACGTTTTGCGCGACTTTGGAGGTTTTCACAGCAAAGTAGTCCCAAAAAGGCCCAAAGACCGGGGGGGCGCTGTAGCAATAGATCTGACAGCAAAAGCATCAGGCCTAGTAGGATCACAGGGACATATACGGGTTTGCGCACCGACCACGCGAAGGCAAAGCCTAACATCAGATCAGGGGTGGCCCAAGGGCGCGACATCGCGCTGAGGGGGAGAAGATGGGTGAACAAGGTCGCCAATCCTAGCACGACGAACCAACCACGCATGATCCAAATTCGCGATGATTGGTCTTCACTCACTTGCAGGAACCTCTTCACCGTTCTCAGGCGCTGGTGTGCCGTCGTTGGCGGTGAGAATATTTGCGGTGTCGGTCACGGGTTCTGTCGGGTGACTGCGCAGGACACGTAGGAATTTGAGACGCTCGTAGTCCGCAGCAAGGCGCACCCTTAGGCGGCCACCGGGATCAGCGGCCACTTGACCGATAACCAGCCCCGCAGGAAACACTGCGCCGTCCCCTGAGCTGACAACACGGTCACCAGGTCGGACAAGATCGGGGCTTTCGATGAAATCGATGGGTGGTGCTGCACTGTTGTCACCCGCCACAATGGCGCGTTGGCCAGAGGGTTGGATGGTAACTGGAATACGGCTGGATGCATCGGTGAGCAAAATCACACGGCTAGTGTTTTTCGCAACACCCGAAATGCGACCTACGAGACCAATGCCGTCCATAGTGGCCCAGCCATCCACAAGGCCGTCACGTGCGCCAACGTTCAACAGTACCGATTGACGAAAGGGCGAGCCGCTATCGGCCAGAACAACACCCGTGATGAAGGTAAGGCGGGGATCAAGGCGGACGCTGTTGAGGTCAAGCAGTCGGGCGTTCTCTTGTTCAAGCTGCAGCGCGGCTTCTTTCCAAGATTGCATTTTGCGCAGCTCGCGGCGCAGCTCTTGGTTTTGTTCAGCGATACGGTTGTAGCTTTGATAATCGCGAAACAGGTTCACGGTGCCTGTTACAGGGGCCATGGCCCAATCAAAATTCGGAACAATTCTGTCGGTGACTTGAGCGCGAAACCGTTCAACTCGTGGACTGTCGATGCGCCAAACCAGAAAGGTCGCAAGCAATACCAAGGATACGACAACCAGAATCAACCTGCGCAAAGGGCGGGTGTAATCCTGATTGTTTGATCGATTATTGGCCAAGGCGGTTGTGTCCTGCGGTAGTCAGCCCTTGCATGGGTACTTGGACTGTCCAAGATTTGACCGATTGTGGCAAGCGCTTCGGGCTAAGTGGGCGATTGTATCAGCTATCGTAGTCGATAGCGTGACGCAGCTGCTTTTCAAATTCCAGCGCCTTGCCTGTGCCCAAGGCCACACAATTCAACGGCTCATCTGCAATTGAAACCGCAAGGCCGGTTTGCTCACGCAGAGCCAAATCCAGTTCACCGAGCAATGCACCGCCACCCGTCAACATGACACCACGATCAACAATATCGGCGGCAAGGTCTGGTGGAGTGGTTTCAAGCGCAGCCATAACCGCTTCGCAAATTTGCTGAACCGGTTCTGCCAAAGCTTCGGCAATCTGTGCTTGGGTGATTTCAATTTCTTTTGGTACACCGTTAAGCAGGTCGCGGCCACGCACTTGCATAGATGTGCCACGCCCATCGTCAGGCATACGGGCCGTGCCGATTGATTTCTTGATGCGTTCTGCAGTTGTTTCACCAACCAAAAGGTTCTGCTGGCGACGCAGGTAGCTGATGATAGCCTCGTCCATGCGGTCACCACCTACGCGCACAGAGCGGGCGTAAACGATGTCACCAAGGGAAAGAACGGCAACTTCGGTTGTACCACCGCCGATGTCGACAACCATGTTGCCTGTCGGGTCAGTGATCGGCATGCCAGCCCCAATCGCGGCAGCGATTGGTTCAGCAATCAAGCCTGCGCGACGTGCACCAGCAGATAGAACGGATTGGCGAATGGCACGTTTTTCAACGGGGGTCGCGCCGTGTGGGACGCAGACAATAATCTTTGGTTTTGAGAAGGTAGAGCGTTTGTGCACCTTGCGGATAAAATGTTTGATCATTTCCTCAGCGGTGTCAAAATCGGCAATAACGCCTTCGCGCATCGGGCGGATGGCCTCGATGGAACCAGGTGTGCGGCCCAACATCAATTTCGCGTCTTCGCCCACAGCCAGCACTTTTTTCACGCCGTCTTTGATGTGGTAAGCCACAACGGACGGTTCAGAAAGAACGACGCCTTTGCCTTTAACGTAGATCAAAGTGTTGGCAGTCCCGAGGTCAATCGCCATGTCGGACGAGAAGAGACCACGAAGATTATCGAAAATGGACATGTGTTAAGGCCTTGTAGGTAATAGCGCGTGGCATTGAAGTCGCCCACGAGTCGTATGGAACGGACAAGCATTCTTATAAGGGCACGGCGCTTTGGGTGAAAGAGGGAATGGTGGTCCGCCGGGGTGGCAATCCGCGCATTTAAGGCCTAATTTGCCTCATTCCGTAGGGTGGCGTTGTTTGATAGGCTTTGGTCAGCCGATTGAGGAGAGTAAAATGCGCAAAATTCAAGTATTAGGTGTGCATCACATCACGCTGACAGGGGCGGATCGTCAGACGTCGATTGATTTCTGGGAAGGGCTGCTAGGCATGCCGTTTATTTTTGATCAACCGAACCTGGATGACCCCAATGAAGGGCATTTATACTTTGATCCGGGCGATGGGCGTTTGATCACTGTATTTACGAATGAAAACCGCAAACCAGATCGCTCGCGCACGTCGATGGATATTGGCTGTGTGCATCATCTGGCGTTTGAGGTGGATCGTGCGATGTTCACCCAAGTGCCCAAACGGCTGGAGGAACGTGGCATCGGGCATTCAGGCGTGAAGGATCGTGGGTTCATGGATTCGGTGTATTTCAAAGACCCACTTGGGCAGTTGATCGAGCTGGCTTGTTACAAATTCATTCCGCCGCGCGGATCATCCCATGCCGAAGTCATGCTGGAGGCGCACAAGTTGCGTGTTGCCGCAGGGGATATGGCGATTGGGGAAGTGCATTTGGCGGATGCAGTTGAGTTGATCGTGGAGCGGTCCCAACATTCACTGTCTGCGGATCGCAGCGCGCGGGATCCTTATCGTGGTTAGGGTCTGAATGTTCTGGCGAACTGAGGCGCTGCCTCAGACTCCACGATATTTAGGAACAAGAGAAGCAAGGCGGGGTGCGCATCATGTGCGCACCCTATTTTATTAGGTATCTTTGTAGTTGATTTCAGGTGTGTCTTTGCCTGATTTTTGGCGTCGTATCAGCAGGCGGTTTAGTGCGTGAACGTAGGCTTTGGCCGAGGCTACAACCGTGTCTGTGTCCGCGGATTCACCCGTTACAATACGGCCGTCTTCTTCCAAACGCACGGTTACTGTGGCTTGGGCATCAGTGCCTTCGGTCACGGCGTGCACTTGGTAAAGCTGCAGTTTTGCTTCGTGTTCAACCAATGATTTGATCGCGTTGAATGTTGCATCCACTGGGCCATCGCCGGTTTCGGTTGCGGCATGTTCTGTGCCATCGATTTCTAGCTTTAGGTCCGCTTGTTGCGGCCCTTCGGTGCCGCATTGGACGCGCAATGACGTGATTTTCAAACGATCATTCTCAGGATCGTCAGAGGTGCGCATCAAGGCGACTAAATCGTCGTCGAATACTTCCTTCTTGCGATCAGCCAGTGCTTTGAAGCGAACAAAAACGTCCTTCAGCTGGTTGTCACCCAATTCGATGCCCAGCTCTTCCAACTTGGCGCGCAGTGCTGCGCGTCCTGAGTGTTTGCCAAGTGGCAATGAGGTTCCAGTCAGGCCTACATCTTCGGGGCGCATGATCTCGAATGTCTCGGCGTTTTTCAGCATGCCGTCTTGGTGGATGCCAGATTCGTGTGCAAAGGCGTTTTTACCAACGATGGCTTTGTTGAACTGAACAGGAAAGCCAGCAACTGTTGCAACGCGGCGCGAGATATTCATCAGTTTGGTTGTGTCGATGCCTGTTTGGTACGGCATGATATCATTGCGTACTCTCAAAGCCATAACGACCTCTTCCAAAGCCGTGTTGCCCGCACGTTCGCCAAGGCCGTTGATGGTGCATTCGATCTGACGTGCACCAGCTTCAACTGCGGCCAAGCTGTTGGCTGTCGCCATGCCAAGGTCGTTGTGGCAGTGCGTGGCGAAGATGATGTTGTCGGCACCTGGCACGTGTTCAAGCAGATCGCGGATCAACTGCGCGCTTTCACGGGGGGCGGTGTAGCCCACGGTGTCAGGGATGTTGATCGTGGTCGCGCCCGCTTTGATCGCGATTTCGACAGTGCGGCACAGGTAATCAAATTCGGTACGTGTCGCATCCATCGGAGACCATTGCACGTTGTCGCAAAGGTTGCGCGCGTGGCTTACGGTTTCTTCGATCCGGATCGCCATTTCGTCTTTGGTCAGATTCGGGATCGCACGGTGCAGCGGGGATGTACCGATAAAGGTGTGAATACGTGGCTGCGCGGCGTGCTTAACAGCTTCCCAGCAGCGATCAATGTCGCCAAGTTGGGCACGGGCCAAACCGCAGATGACTGAGTTCACGCTATTTTTGGCAATCTCTGAAACGGCGTGAAAGTCGCCCTCGGAGGCGATCGGAAAGCCGGCTTCGATAATGTCGACGCCCATTTCGTCCAACAGTCCAGCGATCTCAAGCTTTTCTGCGTGGGTCATGGTTGCGCCGGGGGATTGTTCGCCGTCGCGCAATGTGGTGTCGAAAATTACGACTTTGTCTTGGGAAGATGTCATTTGATTTCTCTTTTGTTGTCCTGATTCTTGGCACGTATCCGACCCTCGCGGGTAACCCTCTGAGCGGACGTGCCGATGGACACGCTCAGAGGCTGGATAGGAGCAAGAGCTCGCACAAAAGCGCTGCGCCGAGAGGGCGCGCGATCAGGGTATGTGCGTTACGTGTCATAGCGGTAGTTATAGCCGCCGATTTCCAAATGGAAAGTAGGTTTTTATGCCTAATTGGACGGGGTGCCATTTTCAGGTGGAGCGTCGCATTAGGATTTTGGACCATCCGCGTTGAAGTGCGTCTATGCTGTGCTACCTATGAGACATGATAGATATTCTGATTATTGGCGCTTCGGGCGGCATTGGCGGCGCGATTGCTGCCCACCACACGACGCGCGGCGACAGTGTAATAGGGCTTTCACGCTCAATTGACGGTTTGGACATTACGGATGTCCAAAGTGTTGCGGATCATTTGGAACGCTTGGATCGCACCTTTGACCGAGTGATTGTTGCCACCGGCGCGTTGAGCGTGAATGGCGCGGCCCCTGAGAAAACGATCAAAGCTATTGATCCAATCGCGATGGCAGATCAGTTCGCGGTCAACGCCATTGGCCCTGCGCTGATCCTTGCGCATGCGAGTCGCCTTTTGCGAAAAGACCGCGCCAGCGTATTTTCTGTACTGTCAGCCAAAGTGGGATCTATCGGGGACAACCGATTGGGTGGATGGGTCAGTTACCGTGCGGCAAAAGCGGCGGTGAACCAGATCGTCCACACCTCTGCGATTGAGTTGGCGCGCAGCCATCCGCAATCGAGCGTTGTTGCGTTGCACCCGGGAACTGTGGAGACGCCGTTTACGTCCAAGTACCTTGCCCGTCATGCAAGCGTTCCAGCCGATCAAGCGGCCGCGAATTTAGTGAAGGTTATGGACGACCTAACACCGGCGCAAAGCGGTGGTTTCTATGACTATTCGGGAACGGCGCTGCCTTGGTAAGGCTGAGCGATTAACCGTCTTCTTTCAACGCGCCGTTTTCCCATGTCCCAGTGGCTTCTTCACCCGTAGCATAGCGCATTGTGCCGCTGCCTTGGCGTTTTCCCTTTAGGAAAGTGCCCTCATAGATGTCGCCATTGTCATAGGTGGCAGTGCCGGTACCGTTGATTTCGCCGGTTTGCCATTGGCCATCATATTCAAAGCCGTTGGCCATCGTGATCTTGCCCATGCCATTGCGCTGTCCGTTGTCAAAGTTGCCCACGTAGACGGTGCCATCTGGATAAGTCGCAGTACCTGCGCCGTGGCGTTGGCCATTTTCCCATGCGCCGTCATAGCGATAGCCATCGGCATAGGTCATGATGCCTTGGCCGTGGTTTCGTGCATTCTTAAAGCCACCCTCATAAATCACGCCATTGACGTAAGTGGCCTTACCATTGCCCTCGATCACACCAGCGACCCAGCTGCCTTCATAGACAGAGCCGTCTTTGTACGCGATTTCTCCAGTGCCATCGGCCAGGTCATCACGGAAGCTGCCCTCGTAGATTGAACCATCTGGGTAGGTCACGCGACCTTGTCCCTCGATCTGGCCCGCGATCCATGCGCCGACATAGGTGTAACCGTCGGTGCCTGTGAATGTGCCTGTACCGTGGCGGCGGTCATCAGCGAAGTCGCCTTCATAGATGTCGCCGTTTGCGTAGGTCACACGGCCTGTGCCTTGGCGGCGTCCTGATACCAGTTGGCCGTCATAAACGTCGCCATTGGGTTGGGTCAGTGTGCCAGTGCCATCGATTTGGCCGTCTTTCCACAAGCCGACATAAATCAATCCATCCGGCATCGTTAGCTTGCCGGAACCCTCGCGTTTGCCGTTGGCGATGTCGCCGTCATACACAGCGCCATCAGGATAGGTGATTGTGCCTACGCCGTTTTTGACGCCGTCAATCCAGTCACCTTTGTATTCATAGCCACCCGGGCTTTGCATAACGCCTTTGCCATGGTGTTTGGCATTGCGGAACTCGCCCTCATAGCGCACGCCGTTCGCATACAGCGCGACACCTTGGCCCATGATAGTGCCAGTAAGCCAGTCGCCTTCATAGGTGCCGCCATCGGCAAATGTGATTTTGCCAAAACCGTCAGGCTTGCCTTTTGAAAAGTTGCCTTGGTAGACGGAGCCATTTGGAAAACGCGCAACACCTTCGCCTTTGATTTCGCCGTCATCCCATGCGCCGGTATATTCATAGCCATTGGGCAGGCGATAGGTGCCTTCCCCGTGCTGAAGGCCACCGCGAAAGCTGCCTTGATAGATGCCGCCATCGTCGTATTGTTTGGTCTGAACTTGACGATCCTGTGCCAATGCACCCATGGGAGCAGCAGTTAAACACAAAGCGAGAATAAGACGTTTCATGGCGAGACCTGTATTAATTCTTGGCCTGCACGCAACTGTGCAAGCTTGCTCAGCCTAGAATAAGGTTGGCCACCTCGCAATGGGTTTTGCGCATGGGTAATATTGGTCGCGCTTAATTGGGTGTGTCAGGGGTTTTCTGGGCGTGTTGGAACGCATATAGGTGCAGGTGAAATCTGACCGGAGCACCCCATGGCTGATACGTTTCGCATTACACTGTGCCAGTTAAACCCAACCGTTGGCGATATTGCTGGCAATGCCGCCTTAGCGCGTGATGCATGGGAGCAGGGGCGCGTGGCCGGTGCTGATCTGGTGGCGCTGCCTGAGATGTTCATCACAGGATACAATGCCCAAGATTTGGTGGTGAAACCTGTGTTTCACAAGGCAGCTATGGCTGCGGTTGAGCAATTGGCAAAAGACTGCGCAGACGGCCCCGCCTTGGCGATTGGTGGTCCGTGGTTTGAAGCTGGCTGCCTGTATAACGCCTATCTGATCTGTAAGGGCGGTAAAGTTGTATCCAAGGCGCTTAAGCATCACCTGCCGAATGAAACTGTGTTTGATGAGGTCCGTATCTTTGATGCAGGGCCGTTGGGTGGACCCTATAGCGTTGGAAACACACGCATTGGCAGCCCGATCTGCGAAGATGCATGGCACGAGGATGTGGCAGAGACCTTGGCCGAAACAGGTGCTGAGTTCCTGCTGATCCCGAATGGTTCACCCTATTACCGCGACAAATTTGAAACGCGCTTGAACCACATGGTGTCACGCGTTGTCGAAACAGGTCTGCCGCTGATCTATCTGAACATGGTTGGCGGTCAGGACGATCAGGTCTTTGACGGTGCTTCATTCGCACTGAACCCGGGTGGCGGTTTGGCCCTTCAAATGCCTGCGTTTGATACAGCCATCGTGCATGTTGATCTTGAACGCGGCACGGATGGCTGGCGTGTTAAGGACGGGGTTAAGACCGCTCAACCTGACACGTGGGAACAAGACTACCGCGTTATGGTTCAATCGTTGCGCGACTATATGGGAAAGACAGGTTTCAAAAAGGTTCTGTTGGGGATGTCCGGCGGGATCGATTCTGCCATCGTGGCGACCATCGCCACCGATGCGCTTGGCGCAGAAAATGTGCGCTGCGTGATGTTGCCATCCGAATACACCAGCAAGGCCAGCCTTGAGGATGCAGAGGCCTGCGCCAATGCGCTGGGCTGTCGGTATGATTATGTCCCTATCGCTGAGGGGCGTGAGGCGATCACCAATACGTTGGCTCCATTGTTCGCAGGTCTTGAAGAGGGGCTGACCGAAGAGAACATCCAGTCGCGCCTGCGCGGTCTGCTGTTGATGGCGATGAGCAATAAATTTGGTGAGATGGTTTTGACCACAGGCAATAAATCAGAGGTCGCGGTGGGCTACGCCACGATCTATGGCGATATGGCTGGCGGCTATAACCCGATCAAAGACCTGTATAAAATGCGGGTGTTCGAAACCTGCCGCTGGCGCAATGCCAACCACCGCGACTGGATGATGGGACCTGAGGGGGCTGTGATCCCTGATAACATCATCACCAAAGCCCCAAGCGCCGAGCTGCGCGACGATCAAAAAGACAGCGACAGCCTGCCGGATTATCCGGTGCTGGACGCGTTGCTTGAGATGCTGGTGGACAATGACGCTTCTGTCGCTGATTGCGTGGCTGCCGGGTTTGATCGTGATGTGGTGAAGAAGGTCGAGCACCTGATCTATATTTCCGAATACAAACGCTTCCAATCCGCACCGGGTGCGCGACTAACGAAGGGGGCGTTCTGGTTGGATCGCCGTTATCCAATTGTGAACCGTTGGCGTGATCCGAGTTGAGTGAGTGGTAGAGTGAAAGTTATCTTTGAGCGGGACGGCGTTTGCGCCGGTGACGACGTTTGGGCACCGAACCGTAAGGTTTTCGATTTTGACGAGCCACCGCTTCTTAGTGAGCTGTGTGGTGGAGAACATGCCTTGGCATATTTGCCGTCAGTTTCGGGTAGCAGGACTAAATGGGCGGTAATTATTAATAGCAGTATTGTCGCCTATGTCTGGCATTCATATGCTTTAGTTCGAAATGTTGAGATTGAATTGTTGGAGCAAGATAAAATCACAGATGTAGATCGACTATTTTTTCAATACGATGGTCAGCAGCGGCACTCCATTAATTCTGAGGCACGGTAAACCAGAAACTCAAGGACCAAAAAGTTGGCGCTGCCACCTTTCCACTGAGCTGAGAGTGTCGGGGTAATGTTGCCCATGAAAGCTCCTTATCACCCATACGCATCGAACTGGACAAATCGCCCCCCCTATGACACTCAAACCCCGCATAGGAGTTTACGCAAATGACCATCACACGTTTCGCCCCATCGCCTACCGGCTATATCCACGTAGGTAACCTGCGCACTGCGCTGATGAATTACCTGATTGCCCGCAAGGCTGGTGGTACTTTCATTCTGCGTATCGACGATACCGATCCGGTGCGCTCGGAAGAGAAATACGTTGATGGGATCAAGCAGGACTTGGAGTGGTTAGGCCTGCACTGGGACAAGGTTGAGCGTCAGTCAGAACGTCTGGACCGTTACGCCGATGCCGCCGAAAAACTGCGCAGCATTGATCGTTTTTATGAAGCGTTCGAAACCCCGACTGAGTTGGACCTGAAGCGTAAGAAGCAGCTGAACATGGGCAAGCCACCGGTTTATGACCGCGCGGCACTGAACCTAAGCGTTGAAGAACGCGATGCACTTCGCGCTGAGCGCGGTGATGGCGTCTGGCGTTTCAAGTTGGATCAGGAACGTATCAATTGGAAAGACGGCATTCTTGGCGACATCTCTATCGATGCGGCCTCTGTCAGCGATCCGGTTTTGATCCGTGGTGACGGTCAAGTTCTGTATACAATCGCGTCTGTTGTTGATGACACGGATATGGGTGTGACCAATGTTGTGCGTGGCTCTGACCACGTGACCAACACGGCCACCCAAATTCAAATCATGAAGGCGCTGGGCATGACTCCACCGTCCTTCGCACACCACTCGTTGCTGACCGGTCCACAGGGCGAGGCGTTGTCGAAACGTCTGGGCACTTTGGCGTTGCGTGACCTGCGTGAGCAAGGCGTTCAGCCAATGGCATTGTTGTCCATGATGGCGCGTCTTGGGTCGTCTGATCCAATGGAACTGCGCAGCGAAATGTCCGAACTGATTGATGGCTTCGAAGTCAGCAGCTTTGGCAGTGCACCGACGAAGTTTGATGTCGCTGACCTGTTCCCGCTGACAGCAAATGTGTTGCAGGCAAAACCATTGGCTGACGTTGCCGATCAGATTGCTGATCTTGGCGTTCCTGCTGATCTGGCCGAAACATTTTGGACGGTCACACGTGACAACATCACAACGCTAAAAGATTTGGCCGCGTGGTGGACATTGTTCAGTGAAGGTGCTGATCCAGTGATCGACGATGAAGACGCAGAATTCGTGGCCCAAGCGATGGCTATGTTGCCTGAAGGTCCGTTCGACGACACGACATGGAAAACATGGACGGGTGCCGTGAAAGAAGCGACTGGCCGCAAAGGCAAGGGCTTGTTCATGCCGCTGCGCAAAGCGCTGACAGGTCAAAGCCACGGACCAGATATGTCCGCGACGATGACACTTTTGCAGGTTGTTAAAGCCCGCGCTTAAGAACTGACTATCTGGGCCGCGATGCGGTCCAGATGTCCATCCACCAGCGCGGTTTCTGAGGCGCTTAGGATTTGGCTGCGCGGATATCGCGGCGCGGCGCGATCGTTTAGAATTGGCATATCCCATCCATCGGTGGTGGCGAAAAATGCATCAACGCCGTCCTCACCGAATTGTTGCAAATACCCCTGAATAACCACATCAAGATAGCTAAGCAGGATAACCTGATCACCCTCCATTAGCATGTCTTCCGGGGCCACTGCATAGTGGGCAATATCGGTTGATGGATCACCACCATGGCTAACTTTGCCCGCTGACGGAATGCGGCGATATCCAGTTTCGCGTTCATCCAAAGCGGCCCAATCGGCATTGGGAACCGCGGCAATCAGACCTTGAATTTGTTCGGAAGGATCAGCCGGAACAGCCGTCAAAAGGATGGTGCCATAGCCGCCATTGCGAACCCATGCACGGCGCCATCCCGATAGAGTCGCCTTTTGCGCGCTGGGGTAAATGTGGGTCGCCGTGTTGACGAGGCTGCCATAGCCAAAGAAGTGTGGATCGCTCATGGTCTTGTCCTTATTCTCGGGCCCGAAGCACTTGGGCTGGGCGCGCCGCCAATGGGCCCCATGCGAACAAAAGACCAGCAACAAGCGTTGCAATAACACCCCCCGCAATGATCGCCAATGCCGATGGCCAAATCACGATGTACTCGATGTTCATGACAAAGGTGCTGACAGCCCATCCGCCTGTAATACCCGCCGCCAATGCAACAAGGCCAGCGGCCAATCCCAGTAGGGCAGAACGGAGTGCGAAACTAAGCAAAATGCGTCCGCGTGTGGCCCCAAGTGTTTTGCGAACAGCCGCTTCATAGGTTCGTGCATTGGTGCCTGCGGCTGCCGTGCCGATCAGAACAAGGAAACCAGTTAGCAAAGTTGCTGACGCGCCATAAGACGTGGCGGCTGCGAGACCTGACAATACATCTGCGACCCGCTCAATCGCGTCGCGCACACGTATTGCGGTGATGTTGGGATAGGTTTTGGCAAGGTCACGCAGGATGGCAGCTTCCGCATCTGGCTCTGCGTAGACGGTTGAGATGAAGGTATGCGGCGCACCCTGCAATGCACTTGGGTTCATCGAGAGGATGAAACCGATGCCAGCGGATGAAAAATCAACCTCGCGAAAGGAACTGATGGTACCCGTGATATCGCGGCCCAAGATGTTCATCGTGACGGTATCGCCTAAGGATAGGTTCATTTCCTCGGCCTCTTCGGCTGCAAAACTGATCAGCGGTGGGCCGGAATAACCCTCAGGCCACCATTCGCCAGCTGTGATGCGGGTGCGTTTGCTGGGTCGGTCCGCATAGGTGACGCCACGATCCCCCTCTAACACCCAATGATCCCCCGCGACCTCACGGGCGGGTTTTCCGTTGATCAGGGTAATGACCCCGCGCAGCATTGGGGCGCTATCGATCCGCCGGACCGCTGGGTCGTTTTCAAGGCGCTTGGTGTAACCCTCCATCTGGTCGCGCTGGATGTCGACGAAGAAGTAGGATGGCGCGATGTCAGGGAGGTTGCCAGTGATAGCATTGCGCAGGTTGCCGTCGATTTGACCGACGCTGGCCAAGACGGATAGGCCCAGACCCAAAGACAGGATAACAGATGCCGCCCCTTCTTGGGTCCCTGAAATAGAGGTCAACGCCCAACGCCATGCCGGACGCCCCTTGGTAATTTTGCCACCACGTTTGGCGAGCCACTGGATGATTGCAGCAGAGACCACAAGCATCAGCAGGGCAACCATGATGCCACCCGATGTCACCAAGGTAAGTCGCCATGTTCCAGAGAAGGTGGCGGCCAATCCGATCAAAGCACATAGCGCAATGACGATGGCCAAAAGGTAACGCGGGGCAGGGAGCAGTTTGCTGCTGCCAAGTGCGTCACGAAACAGGGTCGCGGCGCGCACGTCTTCTGCACGGGCCAATGGCCAAAGAGTGAATATGAATGCGGTCAATAGGCCGTAGATCGCAGCCTCAAACAGTGGCGCTGGATAGATCCCGAAATTGGCGGGGATCGGCAGGCGTGCTTCGATCAAGGGAGCCAGCAATAAAGGCGCAAGTGTACCAAGCAGCAGACCGATTGAGATGCCGATGAGGGATAGAAACCCGATCTGGATAAAATAGGTTTGGAAGATGGTGCGGCGCTCTGCCCCAAGGGTGCGCAATGTGGCGATGACATTGGTTTTCTCTGAAAGGTAGGCGCGTACGGCTGCGGCAACACCCACACCACCAACGGCCAATCCTGACAGCCCAACAAGCACCAAAAACGCACCTAAGCGGTTCACAAATTCCGTGACGCCGGGCGCACCATTTCGCGCGTCTGTCCAACGCATCCCGCTGTTTTGAAATTTGGCGCGTGCGTTTGCCTCAAGCGCCTCAAGGTCAGGATTTGGTGGGAGGTCGAGGCGGTACTTTGTGTTGAACAATGTCCCTGAGCCCAGCAGGGACGAGTTCGCCAAATCGGCCGTTCGCACAAGTGTGCGTGGCCCCAACCCAAAACCACCAGCGGCGCCATCAGGTTCGCGCATGATCTCTGCAGACAGGTAAAACTGTTGGGTTCCAAGGGCAAAGGTCTCACCAATGGACAGTCCCAAACGATCGATCAGCGCACGTTCCATCACCGCGCCGGGTAAGCCGTTTTGCGCAGCTAAGGCTGCATCCAAGTCCATCGCAGGGTTCAGTTCCATCGTGCCAATAAGCGGATATACATCATCGACGGCTTTGACTTGGGTCAGTCCACGTTCAGTCTGGTCGCCATTGTCGACCACGGCCATCGAACGAAATTCGGCGATTTCAGAAACGGCATTGGCGCGCGATTGCATCCATTCCTTTTCCTGTGCGTTGGCAAAGCGGTAGGTGAAATCGAGTTCTGCATCGCCCCCCAACAGGGCGGCCCCCTCAACCGAAAGACCCGTTTCAATAGCGGTGCGTACGGAACCAACGGCTGCGATGGCAGCCACCCCGAGGGCAAGGCAAGACAGGAAGATTGTGAAGCCCTTCAGCCCCCCACGAAGTTCACGGCGGGCAAAGCGGGCGGCAATGGCAATGCTCATTTGGCGGTGCTTTCTTGGGCGATCAACCCGTCTTCGAGGCGGATGATTTGATCACAACGCGCAGCTAAGGCATCGGAGTGCGTGACAAGGACCAAGGTGGCACCGTGTTTGTCGCGCAGGCCAAACAACAGGTCCATGATGGCGTTGCCGTTGGTCCCGTCCAAGTTGCCCGTTGGTTCATCTGCCAGCAGGATTTTCGGCCTTGCGACAGAGGCGCGCGCCAAGGCCACACGCTGTTGTTCGCCGCCTGACATTTGTGATGGATAATGATCTGCGCGGTGGCTCAGTCCAACATCTGATAGTTCAGAACGCGCCCGTTCAAAGGCATCTTTGACCCCCGCCAGTTCCAGTGGGGTCGCAACGTTTTCAACCGCAGTCATGGTTGGGATCAAATGGAACGATTGAAACACAATGCCCATGTTATCGCGCCTGAACCGCGCGAGTGCATCCTCATTCATGGCGGTCAGGTCTTGGCCGAGGGCGTGAATGGTCCCGCCGCTTGCTTGTTCAAGTCCACCCATCAACATCAGCAAAGATGATTTTCCTGAACCTGATGGGCCAACCAGCCCGACGGTCTGCCCCTGCGCAATATCCATGGTGATCCCATGCAAAATATCAACACGCCCCGCATTGCCGTTCAAAGATAACATTGCGTTTTTTAGTGAGAGGACTGGTGTTGTCATGCTTTGATGCCTTTATAAGGTGTAACAACCGATATGGAGCCTAGATCACGATGCGCAAGTCAATCATCAGTATTGCCACAATTTTCTTCGCTTTTCCCGCTATTACAGACCCGATCCAAGTGGTGGCTTTTGGTGACAGTTTGACCCAAGGATATGGGCTGCAGGTTAAGGATGGGTTTGTCCCACAGCTCCGAGCGTGGGCAGACGCGCAGGGGCTTGAGGTTGCTTTGAGCAATGCAGGTGTATCGGGTGACACGACGGCGGGTGGGCTGTCGCGCGTCGCATGGACATTAACGCCTGACGTCGAGGCGATGATTGTGACGCTTGGGGGCAATGACGTTTTGCGTGGCATTGATCCGGCAGTGAGCAGAGCAAACCTACACGGCATCTTGAGCGAAGCGAAGGCTGCGGATGTGACTGTTCTGTTGATTGGTATGAAAGCGCCGGGGAATTTTGGGCCGGACTATAAGGCCGAATTTGACAGCATGTATCCAGAACTGGCTGAAGAATTTAACGCGGTTTTCTTGGACAGTTTCTTTGCGGGGTTGGGGGATGCAATCAACGATCCCGTGGCCTTAGGACCTTATATGCAAGGGGATGCGATTCATCCCAATGCGGATGGGGTTGCGTTGATTGTGCAGGGGGTTGGGCCGAAATTGGTTGAACTGCTGGAACGCGTTGCCGGTTGATAGAAACAGAAAAACGGACGCGCTGGCGTCCGTTCTAGTATTATAATCCGGTTATAGAACCAGTAGCTTAAGCCAGTGCGAGGTTCGCAGCGCTTTCGCGGCCATCACGGCCAGGTTCGATATCGAACGTTACTTTTTGGTTGTCTGCCAAGCCTGTAAGGCCAGCGCGTTCAACTGCAGAGATGTGTACGAATACGTCATTTCCGCCACCATCTGGTGCGATAAAGCCGAAGCCTTTAGTTGAGTTGAACCATTTGACGGTGCCATTAGCCATCGTCTGTACTCCTGTATATTACTGCCCACAGTATGCGGCAGGTCGGCTAGGTCATAATCACATCGAAAGACTGAGCCGAAAGGAGCAGTAGGGTCGATAGGTGTAACGTCGCACTTTTAATATGGGGTCTGCGGGTAACAATTTCAAGACGAGAGCACTCAACAGCGAAAATCTGCTGAGTGGGATATTCTTGAAATTTATTAACCGAACAATAACAGCGTTCTAGCTGCCTGTTGTTCCATTGATAAAATGAACAAAGTTTCGATCAGGCACAAAAAAAGACCGGACACTTTGCAGTATCCGGCCTTTCTAATCGTTAAGCAAAGAAGCTTATGCGAGTGCGATGTTAGTCGCAGATTCGCGGCCGTCACGGCCAGCTTCGATGTCGAATGTTACTTGCTGGTTGTCAGCCAAGCCTGTTAGGCCTGCGCGCTCAACTGCAGAGATGTGTACAAACACATCTTTTGCTCCGCCTTCAGGTGCGATAAAGCCGAAGCCTTTAGTTGTGTTAAACCATTTTACGGTGCCATTAGCCATATCCGTAGTCTCCAATTTACTGCCATCCGCGTAAGTGCGATGGCTCGGCGTGGTCGGTCTGCGATCGAAAGACTGAAGCCGTGTAAACGAGACAGTGGTCGATGATAGATAACGTAAGCAAGACGCATATGGCAGAGGTTGAAGATTCGGGCAAGGGGTATCTTTGGGCTGCGACAATTGTGCCGGATCATATTTTGAAGGGCCAAACGGCACGTCGGTACAGCGTATGTATCGCGTCGGTATAACGTCGGTGCGCGGCGCGCGGTCCATTTTGGACGCGTTAACGGGTTTTTGGCAGGCTATGAGGGCAGGCTAAAAACGGGGTGACGTGGTGGCGCAAATCAGCAAATCAGAGAAACTGGCGCGGCGGCGTCTTGTCTATCACCTGTGGTTGGCCAGCGAAGATCGGGTCCCGATGTACGAGGTCCGCGAAGAGGTGCCAGACGCGTGGCACATGATCGAAGCGGACATAGATTGTCATGCGCCCAAGCAGAAGGTGACGCTGTATCTGGACGCGCCCGTGGCCAAAGCGTTCAAGGCGATGGGGCAGGGATATCAGGCGCGGATCAATCGGATCTTGGCGACCTATCTAGAGATGAAGGCGGGGCACCTGCTGGAGGCAGAGGCGATCATGCTGAAGGATCGACAAAAGGCGATTTTGGCAGCGGAACAGGCGGAGGGGTCCGAGACGAAAGGGCGTGGTTGGGGGCAGGTGTTTGAATGAGGGGTGGTGGGTATCCGTGCGGAAACGCCTAAGCGTCCACACCGTGGGCGCGCACCCGTCTGCATATTCTGAAGGTATGCGCGAGAAGGCCGCGTTGGTTGATGTTGGGTAGTCTTTGCGGAAACGCCCCGCGTTTTCGCCGCCCCCGACCGCCCCCATGGGCGGGGGCGACTGCGTCACCCCCGAGGCTATCGCCATCTGCGGCCTCATTTGATCCACTGGATCAAATGCAAGACGGCCTACGACCCGCGGTCGAGTGCTTACCAGTCAACGAAATCGGTTAATTTTTTTAAAGCAACGATCTCTGTTTTCTGCTCATCAGTAGCCATTAACAAATGCCGCCATTTTTTATCGAGTTCTTCTTCAGTTCGGTCACCACTTCTGCAGACGACACGAATGTGAGCGGTATTGTTGAGGCCAACGAGGCGATTCAGATGGTTATCTTCGCCTCCATATCCGAAAAGAGTAATTTTTTCAGCATCGCGAAGAAGTTCATCTAATTTTTGCCAATATTGGGTCAGAATCGATGAGCTCTCGATAACTGATGGCTTTGAATCTGCGTTAGTCAAAACGACATGGAAGCTGTTTTCACCAGCGTAATCTGCAAGCTTGTCGCGAGTGATTTTTTTTGGTTCCCCTTCCCTAGTTACGAAAAGAGGTGACCCATGTAGGTGTAAAAACCAGCCCTCACAATTTGCATTGAAATAGCCTTCATGTTTGGCAAAATCTAATTCACCATCAAAGAACCCATCTCTTAAAAAATGGTTCGCGAAAACTGGTGTTCCAGAAAATGCTTCGTAAAGAAGATCGTCGTAATTAAGTGTGACGATGTCTGGACCTGAGTCGTAGACAAATTGTCGTAGATGATTTGCAAACTCTTCGGGTAGAGATTTGCGACCTTGATGAAAAAGACTTGCCGCATGATGGAAATAGCGGCGAATAGCTACAGGAAAACGGCCCCCATGTTGAGATAACCATTGTTCGTTTGCATCTTCATTTTCAAAGGCTTTGATGGTGTCGCAAGCATCAAGAACTTTTTGAAGGTTCGAGAGCTCTGGTTCTGAAGTAGGCGCTTTTAATTCGCCTTCTATAACACCTGCAGGCAAGCAGTCGCAAATGAGTCTTCTCTGGTCATTGCTTAGGATTTCATCGTTGTCCCATGAGGACTTTAGAACTCGTTCTAAAGAATAAAAATCATTGTCGATTGCTCGACCAAGACCATTGCCGAATAAAATAACATTCCTAGCCACAAAATACCTCGTAAGTTTCTATTCTTACTAAGTAGTATCTGGGGTGAGCCAATCAACCATGGCGGGATTGATTGGCTCTGGTATCCAGCTTTAGTGGCCTATTTACCCGCTTACCGCGTAAACTTCTTATGCTTCAGACGCTTAGGCTCCATAGCATCGGCACCCAGACGGCGCTTCTTGTCTTCTTCGTAATCCTCGAAGTTGCCTTCAAACCATTCAACGTGTGAATCGCCTTCAAACGCCAGCATGTGTGTACAGATACGGTCGAGGAAGAAACGGTCGTGCGAAATAACAACCGCGCAGCCTGCGAAGTCCACAAGCGCGTCTTCGAGCGCACGCAGTGTTTCCACGTCCAAGTCATTGGTCGGCTCATCGAGGAGCAGCACGTTGCCGCCGTCTTTGAGCAAGCGCGCCATGTGAACACGGTTGCGCTCACCACCGGACAGAAGCCCGACTTTTTTCTGTTGCGCGGAGCCTTTAAAGTTGAACGACGAGCAATAGGCGCGTGAGTTCACTTCGGCGTCGCCCAGTGAGATCAGCTCGGCACCGCCAGAGATGGCTTCCCAAACGTTATCATCAGGGTTCAGGTCATCGCGTGACTGATCCACGTAGGACAGTTCAACCGTGTTGCCGATTTCAACTGTGCCCTCGTCAGGCTGTTCTTGGCCCGTAAGCATTTTGAACAGTGTGGATTTCCCCGCGCCGTTTGGCCCGATCACACCGACGATACCGCCCGGAGGAATGGAAAGCGTTAGGCCATCGATCAACAGCTTGTCGCCCATGGCTTTTTTCAGGCCTTCGATCTCGATTACTTTGTTCCCAAGGCGTTGGCCGTTCGGGATTACGATCTGCGCGTATGTTAGCTTTTCGCGCTCTGACACGTCGGCCATCTCGTTATAGGCGCTGATACGTGCCTTGGATTTTGCCTGACGGGCTTTGGCCCCTTGGCGCATCCACTCCAGTTCGCGTTGCATGGTCTTTTGACGTGATTTGTCTTCACGCGCTTCTTGCAACAGGCGCTTGGCTTTTTGGTCGACCCAAGAAGAGTAGTTCCCTTCCCATGGCACACCACTGCCGCGGTCGAGCTCCAAGATCCAGCTGGTGATGGAGTCAAGGAAGTAGCGGTCGTGGGTTACGATCAGGATGGTGCCTTTGTAATCGATCAGGTGCTGTTGCAGCCATGCGATTGTTTCAGCGTCCAAGTGGTTGGTTGGCTCATCGAGGAGCAGCATGTCAGGTGCTGACAACAACAGTTGGCACAGGGCTACACGGCGAGCTTCACCACCCGATAGGTCCGCGATGTTCGCGTCATCTGGTGGGCAGCGCAGCGCTTCCATAGAGACGTCGATTTGTGAGTCCAGATCCCATAGGTTTTCTGCGTCGATCTTGTCCTGAAGCTTGCCCATTTCGTCGGCAGTTTCATCAGAATAGTTCATCGCCAGTTCATTATAGCGATCAAGGACGGCTTTCTTTTCGGCCACACCCAGCATCACGTTTTCACGAACGGATAGGGTTTCGTCCAGCTTTGGCTCCTGCGGAAGGTAGCCAACTTTGGCCCCCTCAGCGTGCCATGCTTCGCCGGTAAAGTCTTTGTCCATGCCCGCCATGATCTTCATCAGCGTGGATTTACCCGCGCCGTTGGCCCCAACCACACCGATTTTCACACCGGGTAGGAAGTTTAGGTTAATGTTTTCAAAGCATTTCTTGCCGCCCGGGTAGGTCTTTGAGACGCCGGACATGTGGTAGACGTATTGATAAGCAGCGGCCATTTGGATGCTCCGATATAAAAGGACTAGGTTGCGGGATGTCTTATCGTGGGATTGTCGCTGCATCAACCGTGTTCGACCTAGCGTTACAAATGGGTGTGTTGATTGACATTGCGGGGTTCAAACGGGCAACAAGCAGCATGAAGTCTTCGTATCCATATGCCCGGAGCGGTCAGACCATTGGCCTGCTTGGCGGTTCCTTTGATCCTGCCCACGCGGGTCATGCGCATATCACCCGTGAAGCGCTAAAGCGGTTTGGCCTAGACCGTGTGTGGTGGATGGTGTCGCCGGGAAATCCGTTGAAGGATCGTGGCCCTGCGACGATTGAACAGCGGATGGACCGCGCGCGGCTGGTGATGGATCACCCGCGTGTCGAGGTTACTGATGTCGAACGCCAGCTTGGGACGCGTTATACAGCTCAGACATTGCAGGCATTGCAGGCGCGGTATCGCGGTGTTCGGTTTGTGTGGTTGATGGGCGCTGATAACTTGGCACAGTTCCATCGGTGGCAGGACTGGCAGTGGATTATGGATAACGTCGCGATTGGTGTGTTGGCCCGCCCGGGTGATCGTATTTCCGCCCGTATGTCGCCAGCGGCGCGTCTGTATCGCGGGAACCAGATTGCAGGGCGTCATTCGCATATTTTGTCACGTGTTGGGAAACCGGCGTGGTGCTTTGTGAATGTGCCAATGGTGGACCAGTCTTCGACCGCTATTCGTGCGGCGGGTGGTTGGAGTGCTTAGGCACGGAGACGTGCTGAGGCAATCCCTGCACCCATGACGATCAACAACCCGACCCATGTGAGCATCGCAGGCCATGTGTCAAAGAACACCCAACCCAAAATGACGGCAGCCAAAAGCTGGAAGTAGACCAATGGCGCAAGACGTGTCGCGGGGGCTGTTTTGTAGGCATATAACAGCAATAGGTTGCCCAGCATCGAAAACAGGGCTGATAGCGTTGTAAGCCACATGATTTCGCCAGTCAGGGTAGGGATGTTGGTCGCGCCGATGGGTGCCAAAACCAAGGCGCTGATAAACAGCTGAGTAAAGGTTAACCCAATGGGCGTGCCCAGATGTGCGATCCAACGCGATGCAGTGAGGAACGCACCATAACAAGTTCCAGCCGCCACGGCCCACAACAAGCCAACACCTGCGTCTGAACCAGGGCGTACAACTATCAACACCCCAATGAAGCCAAGGATGATCAAAGCAGTGCGCTGCCATGTGATCGCTTCACGCAGGAATATGGTTGCCAGAACGTAACTGACCAAGGGGCCGATAAAGAAGGCGGCAAAGACATCGGCGATGGGTTCTAAGGATAACGCCATTTGAATGCAGCTAAGCCCGGTTGCCATCAAGAGCGCCCGACCCCAGACCCGAATGTCTTTCAAAAGCGCCCAAGTTCCTTTTGGTATGAAAGGCAGCACCATCAATGCGCCGATGAAAAAACGCGACCACGACACATAGATTGGATGGGCACCCAAACCCCAGCTAAGCAGTTTGCCTGCGGTGTCCCCTGCGGGGATCATCGACATGGCGACAAACATGATGACAATGGATTGGGCGCTGAGTTTGTTCATGATCAATCGCTATCATGCCATTCAATGGATGCAAGCGTGAACGATCTGTGACTTGAGCTTGTCACAATTCATTGGTTAACTCAGCAACATGTTAAAAGATATTTCACGACGCGCATTTCTTGGCACTGCAATTTCTTACCTTGGAACGACCGCGGTTTTGGCCGAAGCCCCGCTGTACTCGCTGCGCCCTGTGCTGCGCGGTGCGGATGCGCCCAAGGTAGTTGTCAAAAGTGCAAATGCCCTTGTGCGTGCCTCACGGGTCAGTGGGCGCGTGGCTTTTGCTGTGGCAAATGCCAAAACAGGTGCGCGAATTGAGGGTATGAATGGGAACGTATCTGTAGCACCTGCCAGTGTGACAAAAGCGATCACCGCCCTGTATGCATTGGATGTGCTTGGCGCGAACCACAGGTTTCGCACGCGATTGATTGCGACGGGCAATATCACTGGTGGGGTGGTACAAGGTGACCTGATCTTAGCTGGCGGTGGTAACCCCATGCTGACCACTGATGATTTGGCAGAAATGGCAGGCCAGCTAAAAGCGGCTGGCATTACTGAGGTTAAGGGCAAGTTCTTCGTCTATGATGGCGCGCTGCCACGGGTCAAAACCATCGATAAAGATCAGCCCGTTCAGGTGGGGTATAGCCCTGGAGTCAGTGGAATCGCGTTAAATTATAACCGCGTTCATTTTGAGTGGCGGCGCAAATCTGGGCAGTATTCAACAACGATGGACGCGCGAACTGCAAAACATCGCCCAGATGTGGCAATGGCAAAAATGAAAATTGCGAACCGCAGTTCACCTGTCTTTACCTATGCTGACAAAGGTGGCGCTGATAATTGGTCTGTTGCTCGCGGTGCGCTGGGCGGTGGTGGGGCACGTTGGTTACCTGTGCGTAAACCCGCCCTTTATGCCGCTGATGTTTTCGCAACGATGGCAGGTGCGCAGGGCATCCGATTGAAACCTGTGAAGGTGGTGAACCGGATATCTGCAGGGACCGCATTGGTCACACATCAAAGTGCACCGCTACGTGAAATTCTGCGCGACATGCTCAAGTACTCGACCAATTTGACGGCTGAAATGGTGGGTCTGGCTGCAACGGTTAAACGCCGTGGCAAAGTCGGTGGGCTGAGGGCGTCGGCCAATGAGATGAACGCATGGACCCGCTCTGCTTTGGGTGTTCAAGGCATGAGGTTGGTGGACCATTCGGGGCTTGGCGCTGCAAACCGCATGACAGCCGACGCAATGGTTGGGGCATTGGTCAAAGCTTATGGCAGCAACGCGTTGCGCCCGATCTTAAAAAGCATCCCCGTGCGTGACGAAAACCGCAAAGTAATAGAAAACGCAGCGATCAAGATTGACGCAAAGACAGGAACGCTGAATTTTGTTTCTGGTTTGGGTGGCTATATGACGGCGCCGGACGGTACGGCCCTCGCGTTTGCTATTTTTTCCGGTGATGAGAAAATACGTTCGCGGATTTCAAAGGCGGATCGTGAAGCACCTAAGGGAGCTAAAGTCTACAACACCCGCTCTAAAAAGTTACAGCAGAAACTGATTGGCCGGTGGGGCGCTGTACACAGCAGTTAGCGCCTGCCCAGTACGGGCAAGCGCAGGATTCTTAGGCCGCGTTCTTGGCGCGGCTGGCTTCGACAAAATCGGCTGTCGCTTCGGCTGTTGCCGCAGACAGTGTCCAACCCAAATGTCCGTGACCTGTGTTGTAGAACACGCCCGGCTTTGAACCTGGCCCGATCTTTGGCATCATGGATGGCAACATTGGACGCAAGCCTGCCCACGGAACGCAGTGCTCAGTTGATACTTCTGGAAAGAAAGTTTCACACCACTTGCACAGTGGTTTGATCCGGTCATCGCGGATGTCCAGATTGTAGCCATTGAATTCTGCCGTGCCCGCAATGCGGAAGCGGTTTTTGCCAAGGCGTGAGGTGACGATTTTCGCTTCATCATCCAACAGGCTGACCCATGGTGCCGCTTCTTGGGATTCTTTGTCGTCTAGGTTTACGGTGATCGAATACCCTTTGACCGGATAGATGTTCACGCGGTCTCCAAGGGCGTTTGCAATGGCTTTTGACCCAACGCCTGCGCAGATAACGATGCCATCAAAGTGTTCGTCTTGGGCCCCATCATCGGTGTCCCAGCTTAGTTTTACGCCATTGCCTGTATGGTCGTACTCGGACACGTCGGCCTTGTAGTGGAACTCAACTCCCATCGCTTCGCAGCCCTTTGACAGGGCGCGGGCGTAAAGGTGGATGTCGCCAGTGAAATCACTCTCAGTATAATAGCCGCCAAGGGTATCTGTTTTTAGCGCAGGCTCGATTGTTTGAACTTCAGCAGCGGATACTTCACGACGGTCCAGACCTGCCTTGGTCAACATTTCGTTGACGCGGCGGGCGTGATCAAATTCGCCTTGGGATTTGTAAACGTGAAGAATGCCGCGTTTTTCCATGTCGAACTCAAATCCAACTTCGCCCGCAAAGCGCAACAGATGCTGACGCGCCTCGATTGCCATTTTGGCGGTGGCGATTGTATGGGCTTCATAGTTTGGGATGTTGCCCATGAACTCTGCCATCCATGACAGTTTGTGCCAGCTTGGCTTTGGGTTGACCAACAAGGGCGCGTCAGAATTTAGCATCCACTTAAGGCCCTTAAAGATAGTGCCCCAACGGGTCCAAACTTCGGCATTGGATGCACTAAGTTGTCCGCCATTGGCAAAAGAGGTTTCCATCGCAGCGTAACGATTACGATCAAATACGCTGACTTTGTATCCGCGTGAAGCGAGGGAATAGGCTGTGGTAATACCGGTGATGCCGGCCCCGATGACTGCGATATGGGACATATTCTATGCTCTTTCGTCAAACGCGATGTTGGGCGGACACAAAGGATCGGCAGAATTGCCAAGTCGTGTCCCCATCTGTCGCGTGACCTGAGAGCTTGACCACCAAACCTTGGCAGCTTTCTCCTTCGGTGGGTCTGCTGCGTTAAAACAGACCACTCTCCAGATACACAATGTCCGCATTTTGCGGCAACTTGCACGGTTCATGTGCCTGAGAGTTTCCGGGGCGTTGCTCCTTCGGCGTCAGCACTTAGCTGAGCTCTCCCATGCGAGTCGCATTATGTGGGTTTCGTATAGGAAACTTGATCGACAAACGCAAAGCTATTTTGGGGCAATGCTTCATCGATGAGCAAATGAGCAAAGATTATTAGACCGTGTGTCGTGCCCGTGCACCACGTTCGATCGCGGCGGCGTGTAGGCGGTCGATGTTCAGCTCGTAACGGGTTTCTTCAAGCAGGCGCAGTTCTGCCTCGTCTAAAGCACCATCCGCGGCAGCGACATCACATGCAAGCGCATAGGCAGTTTCGTATAAGCGTTCTGGTAGGGCTTCGCGTACCAGTCCAAACAGGGCATCAAGGCCATCTTCTTGTTCAAACAAATCAAACACCACTTGGCTGATTGACTTCAAGTGGTCGACGTCAAAGTCTGCAAAAACAGGCAGCATGTTCACAGCTGACTGAATTTTGATCAACTCAGCGGTACGAATATCTTCGTTTGATGCTGATACAGCGATCATAACTGCAACAAGCGCGTCCTGTGGTGTCATTGAATTTGGGAAATCTTGCACTGGGTAAAGCCCTTTGACTGTTGGAAATGTCGCATCTGTTTATGTGACCAATTTATTGACCCTTGCGGCGTTGATCAATAGGTAGCGGCGAAACAGCGCGCATCGGGCGCGGGTTTATGCCGGATTGGATTTTAAGATGACTGAGACAAGAGAGGCCGCACTGGCCAGCAAAGCGTGGCCCTTTGAAGAAGCCCGCCGTCTGCTCAAACGTTTTGCCAAATCGCCACCTGAGAAAGGCTATGTGCTCTTTGAAACTGGTTATGGCCCATCAGGTTTGCCCCACATCGGTACCTTTGGCGAAGTCGCCCGTACAACGATGATCCGTCGTGCGTTCGAAGAGATCAGCGATATCCCAACCAAGATGGTTTGTTTCTCTGACGATTTGGATGGCATGCGCAAGGTTCCAAGCAACGTTCCAAACGCAGACAGTCTGACCGAGCACCTTCAGCGTCCATTGACGCGCGTACCTGATCCGTTCGGAACGCATGACAGCTTTGGCGATCACAACAATGCAATGCTGCGCCGCTTCTTGGATACTTTCGGGTTTGAATACGATTTCATCTCTGCCACTGAGTTTTATGGTTCAGGTAAATTTGATGAAGTGCTTTTGCGCGCGGTTGAAAAATACGATGAAGTCATGGCGGTGATGTTGAAATCATTGCGCGAAGAGCGTCGTCAGACCTATTCGATTTTCTTACCGATCCACCCAGAAACCGGTCGCGTTTTGTATGTGCCGATGAAGTCGGTCAACAAGGCTGACGGAACGATCACATTTGATGATGAAGATGGTGTTGAGTGGACGCTGCCTGTCACTGGCGGCAATGTTAAGCTGCAGTGGAAGCCAGACTTTGGCGCTCGTTGGGCTGCTTTGGGTGTTGATTTTGAGATGTATGGCAAAGACCACTCAACCAACACGCCGATTTACGATGGCATCTGCCGTATCTTGGGTCACAAAGCGCCAGAACACTTTTCATACGAGTTGTTCCTGGATGAAAACGGCCAGAAGATTTCAAAGACCAGCGGCAATGGCGTGAGCATTGATAAATGGCTTACCTATGCGTCCTCTGAATCTCTTTCATACTTCATGTACCAAAAGCCTAAGACGGCGAAGCGGATGCATTTTGACGTGATCCCAAAAGCGATGGACGAATATCATCAGCAGTTGCGTGCCTATGCTGGTCAAGACATCAAAGGCCAGTTGAACAACCCTGTTTGGCATATTCATGGTGGTGTCGTTCCTGAGTCAAAAATGGTGGTTCCGTATTCAATGCTTTTGAACTTGGCCTCTGTTTCGGGTGCTGAGGAAAAGGATCAGTTGTGGGGGTTCATCCAGCGATATGCGCCTGACACATCTGCAGAAACGAATCCAGACATGGATCAGGCTGCTGGTTTTGCAGTGCGGTATTACAATGACTTTGTAAAACCAACCAAAGTGTTCCGCGCGCCGACAGACATTGAGCGTGAAGCGTTAGAAGATCTGCGTGATCGTCTGAAATCTTGGGATGGTGAGTTGGACGGTGATGCGTTGCAGTCCGAAGTCTTTGCTTGTGGTCGTGAACGTTTCGATCCGATGCGTGGCTGGTTCACGGCCCTTTATGAAGTGCTGTTGGGTGCCTCGCAGGGTCCACGTTTTGGTGGTTTCATTGCGCTCTACGGTGTTGATGAAACTGTTGCTTTGATCGACCGCGCCTTGGCAGGTGAGCTGCTTTAAGTAGTCGAAGACTGGGTTGAAATTGAATGGGCGGTTTGTTTCGGCAAGCTGCCCTTTTTCATATTTTGTTGATTTGGGCTGATTGCGGGCTATCTCCGTCGTGCAACAGTTGGAGATTGAAAATGCTTCGTACCTTAAAAATCGCAATGATTGTAATGCTAATGAGCGGCCTAAGAATAGGCGGTGCGCAGGCGCAAGGGGCTGATATCAAGTCGACGATCGACCGACAGATCGAAGCATTTCAGGCCGACGACTTTGAGACAGCGTTTGGGTTTGCCAGCCCGAATTTACAGCGGTTGTTTGGCAGTCCCGACAATTTCCGCAGCATGGTGACACGTGGTTATCCAATGGTTTGGAGGCCTGCCGAGGTGCGGTATCTGGAGTTGGCTGACGTGAATGGCAGCCTTTGGCAGAAGGTTCTGATCAAGGATCGAAAAGGTGTTGTCCACGTCCTTGGGTATCGCATGTTAGAGACTGATATGGGGTGGAAAATCAACGGTGTTCAGTTGTTTCCAAGTCCCGGTGTAGGTGCTTAATTCGACCTGTTTTGCACTCCACCGTACGGTGCTATGAGACCCTATTAGCGGCTTATTGATACTTTTCTTTCTTTTGGCGCGTGACCATGTGGGTGGCGATGCTTTTGGATTTGATCGGTGACCATTCGTTTAGAAGTTTCCAAGGTTTGGCCCCGTGGGAAAGGGTGTTTCGGATGAACAAAGCAATTACTGATGGCGTGCTGTTGATGCCACCTGCGGTTGCGAATGGGTTGGATGTTTGGTCAAGTGGCGATGGCACTCCGGGGTCGGATACTTATGCCAATGCAAGCAACGCGGCGTTTGTTCCCGCGGATCAGGATTTTGCGGGATGCATCGAAATTCAGAAAACATCCACAACGACCAAGTTACGCTATATGGGTGAAACCCCACTATTGCCCGGTTGCTATTTGCGGGTAACAGCAGGGATCAAAGCATTGAGTGGTAGTTTGCCAAACGTGCGCATCGCTGCCTATGCGGGGCAAGCTGGTGGTGGAGCGGTGAGTGGTGTTTCCACCTCTGGCCCCACGAAGACCCTAACAAGTTACGGTGACGTGATCGAGGTCAGCGCGATTATCGGTGCAGGGCAGCGCACTGGCGTTGACATGGTGTGGGGCGGCAATGCCCTGTTTGGTCATTTTGGTTTGGATTTGACGGGGCCAAATGGCGGCGTTTTGCGGATCGACGACATCAAAATTGAAGATGTCACTTCCGTTTTCATGCGTGATCTTATCTCGCTTGTGGATGTGCGCGATTATGGTGCATTGGGAGACGGGGTTACCGATGACAGTGCAGCATTTGATGCTGCAAATACGGCCGCCAATGGGCGCACGATTTTGGTTCCGACGGGCATCTATCATTTGAACAATGATGTCACGCTGGATGCCAAAATTCAGTGTGAAGGCAAAGTGACCATGCCAACGAACAAGCTGTTTTTGATGCGCCAACAGTTTAATCTGCCTGCCTACATTGATGCGTTCAAGGATGAAGAACTGGCGTTCAAGAAGGCGTTCCAAGCGCTGTTGAATAACGTTGATCACGATTCTTTGGATTTGGGTGGTCGCCGTGTTTGGCTCACTGAGCCTATCGATATGCAGGCGGCGACACCTGAGCGCACATCCTATGCAACGCGTCGTGTTATTCGCAATGGCCAGATCGAAGCCTCCCCTTCAGGCGACTGGGCAACACAGGTTGCAACCTCGCAAGCCAGCTATAGTGCATCAAACAACAAAAAGCTCACTAGTGTTTCTAACATTGCGAACATTCAGGTCGGTTCACTGGGAGAGGGTGTCGGTGTGGGCCGTGAAGTTTTTGTGCGATCCAAGAATGTAGTATCACAAGAAATCACTCTAAGTGCTGCGCTATATGATGCAGAAGGCACGCAAAATTTCACCTTCCGCAGGTTCAGGTATTTGTTGGATTTCAGTGGGTACACCAGCCTGAGCAAATTCACGGTTTCTGAGATTGAGTTCCAATGTAACAACGTGGCCAGTGGCATCTTGTTGGCGCCCTCTGGAATCGTTTTTGATATCAACGAGTGCTTTATTTCGCGGCCCGGAAATCGGGGGATTACATCCCATGGCTCGGGATGCCAGGGGATGTTGATTGACCGCTGTCAGTTCTTGTCGGCCGAAGATGCTTCTAATGTGGCGGACCGAACAACGATTGCGATCAACGCTCACTCGAATGATGTGAAAATTCGCAACAACCGTGCGACAAGGTTCCGCCACTTCGCGCTGCTGGGCGGTGGCAATACCTTGTTTATTGGGAACCATTTTTTCCAAGGAGACTCGGTGGCCAGTGGTATCCGCACTGCGGGTTTGGTGATTGCGAAATCGCATGCTAGTTCGATCATTACCAGCAACTATATCGACAATTGCTTCATCGAATGGACCAATGAATATGACCCTGCACCAGAGTTCAGTTCTGAATTCTCATTCAGTGCACTGAGCATCACAGACAATGTATTTTTGTCAGGAGATGTCGCCCCTTGGTTCAATTACATCGTGGTTAAACCTCACGGTGAAGGACATTTTCTAAGTGGTGTGAACATCACTGGAAATCGCTTCAAATCCTTGGGCGCTACGATTGACCGTGCAGAGCGGGTGGACACCAGTTTTGCGGACTTGGATTATTTCCGAATGCGCGATGTGAATTTTACCGCCAATTCGTTTCATGGGGTTGTAAATCGTGTGTCGAACCCTCTGCGGATGAAACACACCGAGGGATCCGTAGCCACAACATGGACTGTGGATACGAATGAAAAACTGCCGTTCAATGGTCAAACGTTGGCGGTGGATAGCGTCGTTGTTCTTGGCCGTATTCGAAACAGTTCAAACAGTGTGGTCTTCTTATCTCCTGCTGCTGATACTCGCAAAGGGTCCAACTTTGACCAGGTACAATTGTCTTGGCAGCAACCGGTGCGCGGTGCTGTTCAGGTCGCGATCCGTATGGACTGAGGGAGGTGGTGTAGGCCCGCAATTGGGTTGCGGGCCTACACTTCAATGATTAGCGCCCGCGGCGCTTGACCCCGCCGCGCATACCGCCGCGTCCCATTGTGGAACGGCCTGATGATTTCTTGGCGTCATCAACTGCTTTTTCAACATCGTACTGTCGCGCCATTGGATCAGCCGAAACGGTCAACTCAACAGCCTCAAGCCGTTTGACTTCATCACGTAGCTTTGCCGCTTCTTCAAACTCGAGGTTCTCCGCAGCTTTGCGCATATCCGTGCGCAACCCTTCAAGAACGGTCTGAAGGTTTCCACCGGCAAGCGGGTTGTCGATTTTTGCAGTGATACGGGACTGATCGGTGTCCCCCTTGTAGAGGCCGGCCAAAATGTCTTCGACGTTCTTTTTGACGGTGTAGGGGGTGATGCCGTTCTTGACGTTATAGGCCTCTTGTTTGGCACGACGACGGTTGGTTTCACCCAACGCGCGTTCCATCGATCCCGTGATCCGATCCGCGTACATGATTACGCGACCTTCGGCGTTACGTGCAGCACGGCCGATGGTTTGGACTAGCGAAGTTTCTGAGCGCAGAAAGCCCTCTTTATCCGCATCCAGGATGGCAACCAGTCCACATTCAGGAATGTCTAAACCTTCGCGCAGCAAGTTGATTCCGATAAGAACATCAAATGCCCCAAGGCGCAGATCACGCAGGATTTCGATACGTTCAATTGTGTCGATTTCACTGTGCATATAACGCACGCGAATGCCTTGTTCATGCATGTATTCTGTCAGGTCTTCCGCCATGCGTTTGGTCAAAGTGGTGCACAATGTGCGCATCCCTTGGGCCGTTACGATGCGGACTTCATCCAGTAAATCATCTACCTGCATTTCGACAGGACGGATTTCGACAGGTGGATCCAGAAGGCCAGTTGGGCGAATGACCTGTTCAACAAAAACGCCGCCAGTTTGTTCGATTTCCCACTTCGCAGGGGTCGCAGATACGAACACAGATTGTGGGCGCATTGCATCCCATTCCTCGAACTTGAGGGGGCGGTTGTCCATGCAAGAGGGGAGACGGAAGCCGTGTTCTGACAACGTCATCTTACGTCTAAAGTCGCCTTTATACATCCCGCCGATTTGGGGAACAGAAACGTGGGATTCATCCGCGAAAACAATGGCGTTGTCAGGGATGAATTCAAACAGCGTGGGGGGCGGTTCGCCGGGTGCTCGGCCTGTCAAATAGCGGGAGTAGTTTTCGATACCGTTGCACACGCCCGTGGCCTCAAGCATCTCAAGGTCAAAGTTTGTCCGTTGTTCTAGACGTTGGGCCTCTAGCAGTTTGTTCTCACCAACCAGTTGATCAAGACGATGGCGTAGCTCTTTTTTGATGCTGATCAACGCTTGGGACATCGCAGGTTTTGGCGTCACATAGTGGCTGTTCGCATAGACACGAATTTGTTCCATATTGTCGGTTTTTTCACCGGTCAGGGGATCAAACTCTGTGATGCTTTCAAGTTCATCGCCGAAGAACGACAGGCGCCATGCGCGATCATCCAAGTGGGCAGGGAAAATTTCGAGCGCATCACCGCGTACACGGAATGAGCCGCGGAAAAATGCAGCGTCGTTGCGTTTGTATTGTTGGGCGACCAAATCTGCGATCACTTGGCGTTGATTATATTCGCCACCAACTTTCAAATCCTGCGTCATTGCACCGTAGGTTTCTACCGACCCAATGCCGTAAATACATGACACAGAGGCAATGATAATAACGTCATCACGTTCCAACAAGGCTCGCGTGGCAGAGTGGCGCATACGGTCGATCTGTTCGTTGATCTGGCTTTCTTTTTCGATGAACGTGTCGGAACGCGCAACGTAGGCTTCTGGCTGATAATAATCATAGAAACTGACAAAGTATTCGACGGCGTTGTCGGGAAAGAAACCTTTGAATTCGCCGTAAAGCTGGGCAGCCAAAGTTTTGTTTGGGGCAAGGATAATCGCTGGTCGTTGGGTTGCCTCGATTACTTTGGCGATGGTGAATGTTTTACCTGTACCCGTGGCCCCCAGCAAAACCTGGTCGCGATCACCGTCGGCAATCCCTGCAACAAGTTCCTTGATTGCGGTGGGTTGGTCACCTGCTGGCGTGAACTCGGTCTCAAGGACAAAAGGGCGCCCCCCTTCAAGTTTAAGTCGATTGCGGACATCGCCAGAAATTGCGCCCATTTCGGCGTTGGCTTGGTCGGAGTGGGCATAGGGCATAATCGACTCGCTTTCACAAACACATTTGATTTGTTTCTTGGCCGCTTCAAGGGGGTGAAGTGGCTTGCTGACAGAAACAGTCAGTAGCGTTGAGTGGTCTGAAGGGGTTCTAGCACCTGAAATCTGCGGCTAACAGTCAGATAACACGTATGTTCTAAGTCCGCTGACCTTATCGGGGTCGGGTTTTAGATTGTAGAAACCATGACCCTAAAAGGTGACTTGCCCTGAGGTGCGAAATTTCGGATACGTGTAGCAATCACAAATCGGAGTTAACCCCATGCGCGCACGCATTTTTCAACCTGCCAAGACTGCAATGTCATCTGGAACGGCCAAAACAAAAGGCTGGGTTTTGGAATTCGCACAAGAAAGCGCACGTTCGGTTGATCCATTGATGGGATGGACATCATCCAGCGATACGCAAAGCCAAGTACGCCTGAACTTTGACAGCAAAGAAGACGCTGTTGAATACGCGACTGAGAACGGGATTGAGGCGCAAGTTCAAGAACCGAACAAGCGTAGAGTTAATATTCGTCCAAATGGATATTCAGAGAATTTTGCCACGGCCCGCCGTGGCGCGTGGACGCATTAAAAACCTCGAACAGAGGTGACTAAATGTTAACGCATTGGCCTGATAGTTGAGATAATCTCTCAAATTTAAATTAATTGATTAAGGCGGCTTGTTGGCCGTCTTTTTACTTTCTGATCTGTTGGAGTAATCGCATGACTATTACACATCTTGTTACACATTCGGGTGGCTTTCACGCTGATGAATTGTTGTCCTCTGTCATTTTGACACGGCTATTTCCGCAAGCTGAATTAATCCGCACACGTGACAATGACTGGGTCACGCCATCATCAGATAAAATCATCTACGACGTTGGCCGTGATTATAACGCTGAAGCGCAAATTTTTGACCACCACCAGCGTCCAAACCCGCTGCGTGAAGATGAGCAGCCTTACAGCTCCTTCGGCTTGATCTGGGCGCACTATGGTCGTGCGTATCTGGCGGCTATGGACGTGCCTGCTGAAAACATTGAGGCAATCCATGATAAATTTGATTCCAAATTTGTCCTGCCAATTGATCTTTTAGACAATGGTGCAATGGAACCCTCTGTCGCTGGCCCGCTCTCGATCCTGACACTGCCAGCACTTTTGGGTAGCCTAAAGCCGGTTTTTGATGACACCTCCGTGACGGCTGATGATGACGCCTTCATGGCAGCGCTTCCAATTGCACGTAGCTTTATTGAAGCATCAATCGGCAATTTTGCGGCCAAAGCGCGTGCCCAGGGTCTGGTTCTTGAAGCAATTGAAAAAGCAGGTGCATCACCAATTTTGGAACTACCGATGGGCATGCCATACCGTTCGGCCCTTGATCAGGTGGGTGCGGATCACATCCTGTTTGTCGTGACACCACGTGGTGACGACTGGACGATTGGTGGGATCAAGCTGTCAAATGAGACGTTTGAAAACCGCGCTGATCTGCCTGCAGCATGGGCGGGTTTGACGGATGGCGCGCTTGAGGCGGCTTGTGGTGTTAAGGGGGCGAAATTCTGTCACAACGCCCGCTTTATTGCCGTGGCTGACACACGCGAGGGCATCTTGGAGATGGCTCGCTTGGCCGTTGCTGAGGTCCAGTAGGGGCCAACATTAAGGTTATAGATTTCGGGTGTATTTTGTTGTTTGATGGCGCCATCGGGCAACAAGGGAATATGATCCGTGACCGATCTGCAAACGCAAATTGAATCCTCAACATCTGATGACGTTCGGGCTGTGCTACAGCGTCACTTCGAACTGATACGGGCAACGTCGCCCGCCGAAAGCTGTCATGTGATGGATCCTGATGCCGTGCTTGAATCGGATGTTGTGATAGTGGGGGCACGCCGCGACGGACAGCTGTTGGCCGTGGGTGGGTTAAGAGCGATTGGACCTGACCACGGTGAATTGAAATCCATGCATACCTTGCAAGAGGCGCGGGGGCAGGGCGCTGGAAAACATGTGCTTTGGGCGCTGCTAAAACATGCCCAGACTATGGGCTTCACGAAAGTAAGTCTTGAAACGGGCAGTGAATCGCCATTTCAACCTGCACGGCAGATGTATCAAGCGCATGGATTTAGCGAATGCCCGCCCTTTGCCGACTATGTCAAAGACCCTCTCAGCGTATTTATGACCCGCACCCTATAGTTTCGCCGCTGAACACTCTTGCCAAGACGCGGCAGATAACACAAAACGGCATCAGCGGTCCCTTAGCTCAACTGGATAGAGCAGCCCACTTCTAATGGGCAGGTTGAGGGTTCGAGTCCTTCAGGGACCGCCACTACTTCACTATTAGCCACAATGCCTTATTTATATGGAAAAAATATAATGGCTGTTTGGTGTTGTGTACCACGTTATTGTACCACGTTTTGGTGCCTCGTTGCCTGCGATGCGAACAACAACCCCAATTCAACTGCCCATCATGAAGCTGTCTCATTAAGTAGCTAAACCTTTATCCTTATCTTGTGGCTCATGCTGGATACGAAGGCGGGTGCAATCTCTCCCTCGTAATCTTTACGGTCCCGCACGTCTGAGAGGTCCGAACGAGCTGCCAATAGGTCGTTTATTTTATTTTCACTTCCTGACCCTAGGTAAGGTATTGCACACTTGTTTTCGCCGTATGGTCGTTTAGCCTCCCTCCTAAGGGGACGATCAAGACATGTACTGGAAAGGTGCCGTTATGCGTTCAGTAATAGAGTTTACACGGCTTAGTGAATTTGCGGTTATAGCATTGGCCTATACCGTGGGATACCTCCTTGTTGATTACATTGTCGCACCTGTTCAATACCTCTATTTGAGCAGAGACTTTACGGTTGGTAGCCTACTGTTTATCCCGCATGGCATACGGGTCCTTGCTGTATGGCTTTGTGGATCACGCGCTATATTGCCCCTAATAATAGTAGAGTTTCTATGTACAGTCCTGTTATGGCAGCCTGACGTTGCCCTTAGTGCTTCACTTGGTTCAGCAATGGTTGGAGGCTTGTGCGTTTACTTGACGTTTGAAGTGTTCCGTCTTGCAGGTATTGAAATGCGCCCTGATGGGAAAGACTCTGCACTGACCAACTGGAAGTCACTCATACTTCTGGCCAGCATTGCATCGGTCTTTAACTCTGTTGGAAAGCAAATCTTCTTTGGAGGTCTTGCGCCACTAGCTGATGAGGTTTTGATCTTGGCGATGTTCTGGATAGGCGACACGTTGGGAACGTTTGCATGTCTGCTGCTGCTTATCGGTATCCGAAGACGGTTTCAGTTCTAACTGTATCATAAAGAAAATTGGTCAGTCTGCTTAGAATAACGGACTGACCATAAGTTGTGGGGAAGAGTTGTTTACTAGTGGCTATTGATGTCACTGTGATACTACGGTAGCGTGGCTAAAGTTTCGCCGTCCAGTAAGGATTTAAGTATGAGTAAGTTTAATACGTTTACACAACTTAAAGAGTTGATGTTTGCAATGGAGCAAGACCTTGGCATCAGTGAATTGTCTGAACCTGAGAAGTGCGTATTCTCCTGCATCGTGCAAGCTACGGAAGCTGGTGGTTCAATCACTACGAAAGCTATTACACAACATATGCTGACTTCGAATTTGTCGCGACCAACCTTGTTCAGAGCCATTAAGCAACTTCTTGCCAAAGACATCATCACCCAACCTAGTCACGGTAAGTACGTAGCCAACGCTTAACGTCTGCCAAACCTTTTTGCTTATCTTGTGGCTTATGCTAGATACGAAGGCGGGTACAATCTCTCCGTTGTGATCTGTAGGGTCCCATCCACCGACTGTAGGCAACCTTTTTTATCCTGCCGTTAATAATAGCGATACTGAAATCAGAGGCTTCAATTCAACGGCAGTGACCTGAGCCCCAAGTCTCCTCCAGCTTTACGTGGATTCCTTGGAGTTAAATCTTTGACCTCAAGCGGCCATCTTGTCCATGATCCTTCTTTGCAAGAATTCCATCGATGTCAGGTTTCCCAATGCTGAGTGTGGTCTGCGCCAATTGTAGTCCTCCTGCCATTCTTCCAGCGTATGACGGGCGTCGGCCAGCGTGCCGAAGAGCGTTTCATTGAGGCATTCATCTCGCAGCTTGCCGTTACAGCTTTCAATGAAGCCGTTCTGTTGGGGTTTTCCCGGTGCGATATAGTGCCAAT